>Ga0209502_10002838_pt1 | contig 14077 bp, 8 predicted proteins | sample ArcticOcean_MG_C_10_FD_187442 | JGI IMG/M metagenome (GOLD analysis project Ga0209502, IMG submission 187442) | Marine microbial communities from western Arctic Ocean - ArcticOcean_MG_CB11_90 (SPAdes) (version 2) | ecosystem: Environmental > Aquatic > Marine > Oceanic | place: Arctic Ocean...
TGAATACTACTTTGATAATGGCTCGATTTACTATAAATGGAGTAATGTTATCGATGGTTTTAATATGCCAATTGAAATAAACTTAGATAAAGAAACTATTAAGCTATTTCCAGACTCCGATTGGAAACATCTTAAAACGATCGAAAGAAATTTAGAGATAAATAAAAACTATTATGTAGATTATAATGAAGAAAAATAATCAAAATTTATTTTTCATTAGATACCCAGACTAGTAAATAATTCTACTAATGCTGGATCTGAAGGTCTTGGAGCATTTCCACTTACAATATTACCATCTGGATCTATAAGTAAAAACCTTGGAATTGAATCAATTCCATAGGCAGCAGTGAATTCAGTTTTCCAAGCGTTATCAGCGAAAAGTTGAATACCTGTTAACTCTCTTTCAATTATCATCTTTCTCCAAGCTTCATAATTATACTTAGGTCTATTTCTGTCATCTATTGATAAGCTTACAAAATAAATATTCTTATCATGGTATTCTTTTTCTATTTTTTGTAGACTTGGAATCTCTCTAATGCATGGGCCGCACCAAGTTGCCCAAACATCAATATATACATACTTACCTATAAGATCAGAAAGAGAAGTGCTTCCACCTTTGAAATTCTCAAAATCAGTAAATTCTGGAGATTTCATTCCTTTATCTAATTTACTTAAAGTATTAAATTTATTAATTAGTTGAGAATTTATCAAACTATCTTCTCCAGTTGATTTAAATTCTTTAGTTAGGCTAACTAGACTTACATATACATCCTTGTTCCTTGTGTTACCTGCAGATAAATAATATACTCCTTGAGCTACTAAATCTTTTTTTATAAGTTTAGATTCAGATAAATTTAATTCATTTAAATCTGCTTCAATATCTTCTGACTTATCTAATATATTTTGATAATGAGAAATTACTAATTGCTTAAAGGTCGGATATAGGAGGTAGTCTTCTTCATTAGTGTAGTCAATTAACTCTAAGGGCTTCATAAACGAATCACTATAAACGGCTTGTTTTTTTGCATAAAACTCATGATATAGAGGATATCTTTGTATAAATTGTAAGTAAGTATAATCGATATTTTTGAGCTCTAAAGCTCTAAATTGACTACTAATACTTGAGTATTTATTTGTGAATTTATAATTAGATTTTTTTAATGAATCTATTGTATTAATATATTCAACACTCTCTAGTTTTGATACTTCAATAACATTTAATGGGTTCTTTTCTTGAAATAAAAACTTTTCTTTTAAAAATGTATTATTTTCCATTCCAGAACCGCTAAATGTAATCGATTCATCAAATTCATTTGCATCTAAATCAATCATAAGGTTATTGCCAGGCTCAAGAAATAGTTGAATTCTTTCACGGCCATGGATAAAATAATAATAAGCAGATTTTTTTAAATTTAAAGTATCACTAAAGGATCCGTCTTTGTCAATATTTGTTGTCCAAAGCATAGTTGAGTTAATAGTTCCATCTTCCATTATTCCAGGGCCATTTATTTCTATTGTTTCGCCAATAGGGTTTAATACCTTTCCAGAAATTAATGTTAATTTATCATTGTTTAAGTCACATGAGAAAAATGTGAAAACTAAAAACAGATTTACTAAATTTGCTTTAATATTACCTTTAGTCATAATTATTTATTTGATTTGGTTTAGTAATATAATTAATTATAGATAGAAACACATGAAGGAATTCATAATAGATAATAGATTACTTGATATTGAAGCGATATATAAAATTATTGAAAAGGACCTTGTATTAAAATTATCTGATGAATCTATTAATAATGTAGTGGAATGTAGGAATTATTTAGATAAAAAAATAACCCAAAGTGAATCTCCTTTATATGGTATTAATACTGGTTTTGGTTCATTATACAATGTTAGTATTGAAGACAAAGATTTAAGCAAGCTTCAGCACAATTTAATTTTATCACATTCTTGCGGAGTAGGAGAAAAGACTCCTTTAGCTATTGTTAAAATCATGCTCTTGTTAAAGATAATCACTCTTAGTAAAGGCCATAGTGGGATTCATTTAGATACTTTAAATAGATTAATTTTTTTCTACAACAATGATGTATTGCCTGTTATTTTTAAACATGGCTCTTTGGGTGCTTCTGGTGATTTATCTCCTTTAGCTCATTTGAGCTTACCATTAATAGGTGAGGGGCAAGTTTTTTATAAAGGTGTTTTAAAGGACGCTAGTGATGTCCTTAAGGAACTTTCTATCCTTCCTTTACAACTTAGATCTAAAGAAGGATTGGCGCTTTTAAATGGCACACAGTTTATGTCTGGGTATGGTATATATTTATTATTTGAAGCCTATAAAATTTCCTACATGTCTGATTTAATTTCCTCTATTTCTTTAGAGGCATATGACTGTAGGGTAGAACCTTTTGACGCGTTAATCCAAAAGGTAAGACCTCATAACGGACAGGCTATTGTTGCTGAGAGAGTTAATTATTTTAGAGACAATAGTGATATTTCGTTAATGAACAAAGTTCATACTCAAGATCCATATTCATTTAGATGTATACCTCAAGTTCATGGCGCTAGTTTAGATACTATCTGTTATGCTAAAAATGTTATAATGAATGAGGTTAATTCCGTAAATGACAACCCTATTATTTTTCATAAAGAAGATAAGATTATTTCAGGTGGTAATTTTCATGGCCAACCTTTAGCCTATGTCTTAGATTTTTTAAAAATATCTTTATCTGAATTAGGAAATATTTCAGAAAGAAGAACTTATAATTTAATTTCTGGACAAAGAGGTTTGCCTTCATTTTTAGTGGATAGCCCTGGTATAAATTCTGGATTTATGATACCTCAGTATACAGCTGCTAGTTTAGTTAGTTTAAACAAACAGTTATCTTCTCCTTCTAGTGTTGATTCTATAGTTTCTTCAAATGGTCAAGAAGATCATGTTAGTATGGGTGCTAACTCTGCAATATTGTTATTTGATATTACTGAAAATGTAAAAAAAATATTATCGATTGAACTCTTCAATGCCACACAAGCTTTAGATTTTAAAAAACCGTTAAAGACATCGAAACGTTTGACTGGTTTTATCGATCAGTACAGAGATCATGTTGAATTCGTTACTGAAGATAAAATAATGTCTAAAGAAATAAATAAAACTCTAGTCTTTATCGATGATTATAAAATTGTGGATAATTTATTTACTTTTTAGAAGTCTTTTTAGGGTTAACAGTTGTTAAAACTAATTTACTCTTATCCTTATTTAAATCCACTTTAATATTATCACCAGTCTGAATTTTAGATTTGATTATTTCCTCAGCTAATTCATCTTCCAAATATTTTTGAATTGCTCTATTTAAAGGTCTAGCTCCGTATTGTTTGTCAAACCCTTTTTCTGCTATAAAATCTTTCGCTTTTTTAGTCAGCTTAATTTTGTACCCTAATTCCTCAGTTCTTGTAAATAGTTTTTCTAGCTCAATATCAATAATCTTATTAATATGTTTTAGTTGTAGATTGTTAAATATTATAACATCATCAATTCTATTTAAAAATTCTGGAGCAAAGGCTTTCTTAAGAGCATTGATTATAACGCTTTTTGAGTTATTTCCTTCTTGATTTATTTTTGCACTTGTTCCAAAGCCAACACCATTACCAAAGTCTTTTAATTTTCTGGCACCAATATTTGATGTCATTATTATTATGGTATTTGTAAAGTCAATTTTTCTACCTAAGCTATCGGTTAAAAAACCATCATCTAATACCTGAAGTAGCATATTAAAAACATCTTTATGAGCCTTTTCAATTTCATCAAGTAAGACTACAGAATAAGGCTTTCTTCTTATTTTTTCTGTTAATTGCCCACCCTCTTCGTATCCAACGTATCCTGGAGGCGCACCAATTAATCTAGATATGGCAAACTTTTCCATATATTCACTCATATCCACTCTAATTAAAGAGTCTTCTGAATCAAATAACTCCTTAGCTAATATTTTAGCCAATTGTGTTTTTCCAACCCCGGTTTGACCTAAAAATATAAATGACCCTATCGGTTTATTTGGGTCTTTAAGACCTGCTCTATTTCTTTGGATCGATTTCACAACTTTTAAAACAGCATCATCTTGACCAATAACCTTATTCATTATGATTTCAGGTAATATGGAAAGCTTATTTATTTCACTTTGCTTTACTCTGTTTAACGGTATTCCAGTCATCATGGATACTACATCTGCAATATGCTCTTCATTTACAATTTCTTTGTTGTTTTCACATTCTTTCTCCCATGCTTTTTGTGCAGATAGTAATTTGCTTTCTAGTATTTTTTCGTCATCTCTTAATTTTGCAGCTTCTTCATATTTCTGCTTTTTGACAGCATTATTTTTTGTAGCTCGAATAAGTTCTAGTTCACTCTCAAGATCTATGATATGCTTAGGTACTACTATATTATTCAGATGTACTCTGGAACCTGCTTCATCCAATGCGTCTATAGCTTTATCTGGCAGAAATCTGTCGGTCATATATCTACTAGTTAGCTTTACGCATGCTAGTATTGCTTCACTAGTATACTCAACATTATGATGCTCCTCATATTTAATTTTAATATTATTTAAAATCTCTATTGTTTCATCTTCACTAGTTGGTTCTACTATTATTTTTTGAAATCTTCTCTCTAATGCACCATCTTTTTCAATGGAAGTTCTATACTCATCTAAAGTCGTTGCTCCAATACATTGAATTTCTCCTCTAGCTAAGGCAGGCTTAAACATATTAGATGCGTCTAAACTACCAGTAGCACCACCAGCTCCAACAATTGTATGAATTTCATCAATAAAAAGTATGATCTCTCTGTTTTTTTCCAGTTCATTCATTACAGCTTTCATTCTTTCTTCAAACTGACCTCTGTATTTTGTACCAGCTACTAGACTTGCAAGGTCAAGAGAAATAATTCTTTTATTAAACAATACTCTGGAAACTTTCTTTTGAGTAATTCTAAGAGCTAAACCTTCTGCAATAGCGGACTTGCCCACTCCTGGTTCACCTATTAGTAATGGGTTATTCTTTTTTCTTCTGCTTAATATTTGTGATACTCTTTGGATTTCATCGTTTCTTCCTACAATCGGATCTAATTCACCATTTTCAGCTAATGAAGTTAAGTCCTTTCCAAAGTTATCTAAAACAGGAGTTTTAGTTTTTTTTGTAGATTTTACTTTTGTTTTTTCAGGCTCTATTATTGGATCTTCATTTTCATTGTCTTTTTCAAAAGATTCTTCATCTTTAAAGTCAGCAGCTGAAGAGCTGTCTAAATATTCATCATCTAGATCACCCTCTATCATTTCTTTATAGTACTCTTTAACATTTTCATAATTAACATTAAGCTTATTTAAAAGCTTAGCAGTTGGATCATTATCGTTACGTAATATGCAAAGAATTAAATGAGCAGTATTTATAGTTGAGTTTTGAAATAATTTAGCTTCAAGAAAAGTAGTTTTTAAAGCACGTTCAGCTTGTCTAGTTAAGTGAAGGTTTTTCTTAGAATTTGATGTGAAAGAACTATCACTATTAGGAGGTGATAGAATTTCAACTTTTTTTCTTAGATATATTATATCAACAGAGAGGGAGTTTAAAATATCAATAGCCTTTCCTTCACCATCTCTTAATATGCCTAACATTAAATGTTCTGTTCCAATAAAGTCATGCCCTAATCTTAGTGCTTCTTCTTTACTAAAAGTAATTACGTCTTTAACTCTTGATGAAAAATTATCGTCCATATAGTTGTATAAATTAAAATTAAATGTAGTTAAACATTCATTGTTAAACAATTATCAATTAGATTTTTTATCATTTATTTTTTAATTTAATAACGTATGTAAAATTGTTAATAAAATTAACTATTTAATCTTGTTTTTTTTTACTTTCAACAGATTAAATTATTATATTTACCATTGGTCTGAACCAACTAAATTTATAACAATAATTTCTTATGATTGAAGGAGAAAAATTAATCCCTATTAATATAGAGGAACAAATGAAATCTGCATACATTGATTACTCAATGTCTGTTATCGTTTCTAGAGCATTACCAGACGTTAGAGATGGACTTAAGCCTGTCCATAGAAGAGTTCTTTATGGAATGCATGAATTAGGTATAAGAGCTAGTGGAGCACATAAAAAGTCTGCTAGAATTGTTGGAGAAGTTCTAGGTAAGTACCATCCTCATGGAGATACATCTGTATACGATGCTATGGTAAGAATGGCGCAAGACTGGAGTTTGAGATACCTATTAGTAGATGGTCAAGGTAACTTTGGATCTGTCGATGGAGATAGTCCAGCTGCCATGAGATATACTGAAGCTAGAATGAAAAAGATATCGGAAGATATGTTAGCCGATATAGATAAGGATACTGTAGACCATAGATTAAATTTTGATGACACATTAAACGAGCCTACTGTACTTCCAACAAGAATTCCTGGACTATTAATTAATGGAGCATCTGGGATAGCCGTAGGAATGGCAACTAATATGCCTCCACACAATTTATCTGAAGTAATTGATGGAACGATTGCTTATATTAAAAATAATGATATTGATATAGACGAGCTAATAACGCACATCAAAGCACCTGATTTTCCAACCGGTGGAGTTATATATGGATACGACGGAGTTAAAGAAGCTTTTAAAACTGGTAGAGGTAGAGTTGTAGTAAGAGCTAAAGCTAATATTGAAGAAGTAAGTGGAAGAGAATGTATAATTATAACGGAGATTCCATATCAGGTTAATAAAGCTGATATGATTAAGAAAACAGCGGACCTTGTTAATAATAAAAAACTTGAAGGAATAGCATCTATTAGAGATGAGTCTGATAGAAATGGAATGCGTATAGTTTATATCTTAAAAAGAGATGCTATACCAAATATTGTTTTAAATAAGTTATATAAGTATACAGCACTTCAATCTTCATTTAGTGTAAATAATATAGCGCTAGTTAAGGGAAGGCCTCAAATGCTAAATTTGAAGGAAATGATTCATTATTTTGTTGAGCATAGACATGATGTTGTTGTTAGAAGAACAAAGTATGAATTAAGGAAAGCAGAAGAAAGAGCTCATATTTTAGAGGGTTTAATTATAGCTTCTGATAATATTGATAAAGTTATTGCACTAATTAGATCTTCTTCTAATGCGGATGAAGCGAGAAATAAATTAATCACCAACTTTAAATTATCAGAAATCCAGTCTAAAGCTATTGTAGAAATGAGACTTAGACAACTTACTGGTTTAGAGCAAGACAAGTTAAGAGCTGAATTTGAGAGTATTACAATATTAATAATAGATTTAAAAGATATTTTAGACAAAAAAGATAGAAGAATGGAAATTATTTCTAATGAATTATTAGAAGTAAAAACTAAATATGGAGATGAAAGAAGATCAGTTATTGAATATTCAGGTGGTGATTTATCTATAGAAGATATGATTCCAGATGAGCAAGTTGTAATTACAATATCACATGCTGGTTATATTAAAAGAACTCCACTTGATGCTTATAAAACTCAACACAGAGGTGGGGTTGGTCAAAAAGCATCCACTACAAGGAATGAAGATTTTTTAGAACACTTATTTGTAGGAACAAATCACCAATACATGTTGTTTTTTACGCAAAAAGGTAAATGTTTCTGGATGAGAGTGTATGAAATACCAGAAGGTACAAAGATTTCTAAAGGAAGAGCAATTCAAAATCTAATAAATATTGAGCAAGATGATAAAGTAAAAGCTTTTATATGTACTCAAGATCTAAAAGATGAAGAATACATTAATAGTCATTATGTCATTATGGCAACTAAAAAAGGTCAAGTTAAAAAGACATTACTTGAACAGTATTCAAGACCAAGAACTAACGGAATTAATGCAATAACTATTAAAGATGATGATGAACTTTTCGAAGCTAAATTAACTAATGGTGAGAGTCAAGTAATGATCGCATTAAAATCTGGAAAAGCTATTCGATTTGAAGAGGCTAAAACCAGGCCAATGGGTAGGGGTGCTTCAGGCGTTCGTGGCGTTAGACTTCAAAGTGAAAATGATGAGGCTATTGGGATGATAGCAGTAAATGATATGGAAAGTGATGTATTAGTTGTTTCAGAAAATGGTTACGGTAAAAGATCAAGTTTAGAAGATTACAGGATTACAAATAGAGGAGGTAAGGGAGTTAAAACAATTTCAATTACTGAAAAAACTGGTGATTTAGTAGCTATCAAAAACGTTAGTGATGCTGATGATCTTATGATAATTAATAAATCTGGTATTGCAATTAGGTTAGCTGTTGAAAATTTGAGAGTAATGGGTAGAGCAACTCAGGGAGTTAAGCTTATAAACTTAAAAGCAAATGATTCTATTGCTGCCGTAGCAAAAGTAATGCATGAGGAAGATGAGGATATAGATGAAGAAGCATTAAGTACGGAAATTGATAACCAAGAAGAATCAACTGAAGAACCTTTATCAAATGAAGAATAAAATAATAAAACTCCAATTTAAAACAAATGAAAAATCATAAACTTATAGTCATAATATTTACCTTAATCTTTTTTAACAGTTTCGCACAAAAAAAGGAATTAAAAGCTGTTGAAAAAGCGTTGAAAACTAAAGATTTTGTAACTGCAAAAGAAAACATTGTTGAAGTAGAAAAATATGATCTTCAAGATGCAGATAATAAGATTAAAATCAAATACCATTATTTAAAGGGTGTTTCTTATTATGCAGATGGGGAGTCTTCGTTGGCTGATGCATATTTAGCATTAGATAATTTTAAAAAAGTGATCTCTCTTGAAGAAGAATTAACTTACAAAAATTACACAGAAAAGGTTAGACCGCTTAAATCTGCTATGCTTAATAAGTTTGTAGAGAATGCTAAAGGTGCACTAGATTTAAAAGACTACAAAACTTCGTATGCTAATCTAGAATCTGCCTTTAGAGTCTCTCCATCAGACACTTTATATCTATACAACGCAGCTCTTTTAGCTACTGAAACTAAAGATTTTGATGTAGCTATGGATTTTTATAGAGAACTAGAAGATCTAGGGTTCACAGGTGTATCAACTAATTACTATGCCATTGAAGTTGAGACTGGTGAAGAGCAATCATTTGCAAGTGAATCCAATCGTGATTTATTTGTAAAAGCCGGGTCACATAAAGATGGAAGAAATGAATTGACAGTTTCTGTTCAGCTAAATGTGTTTAGATCTATGGCGGCCATATACAAAAACCTTGGTGATACTGACAACGCATTAAGTTATATCTATAAAGCAAAAGAAATTAGCTCAGAAGATATTAATTTAATTTTATTAGAATCAAATATTAAATGGGAGTTAGGTGACGTAGAAGCTTATAAAGTTTTAATTTCTCAAGCTCTGAAGATTGATCCATCAAATGCAGATTTGTTATTTAATTTAGGAGTAGTTTCTGCAAATAATGATGAGATAGAGAAAGCTAAGATGTATTATGACAAAGCTATTAAAGTTGATCCAAAGTATACTAAAGCCTATTTAAATATGGCTGCACTTATTTTAGGTCAAGAAGCCGGAATTATTGAAGAGATGAATTCTTTAGGAACATCTAATGCGGATTATAACAGGTATGATGATCTTCAAGATTTGAGAAATGATATTTATAATGAAGCTGTTCCTTACCTTCTTACAATTTTGACGAATGAGGAGGATAATATTAGTGCTGCTAAGACGTTAAGGAATATTTACTCTACACTTGGAGACGATGTTAATTATAAATTAATGAAAGAGAAAGTCGAACAATTAGAGAATTAAATAATTTTCTTTATAACTCTTAATTTATGTGTGTGTTTCTTAGTGTCAACGTTATATATCCCTGTTTGATCTAGTCTATCAATTCTAACTTGACCGTGGGCGTGTATAATGTGGTTATCTTCCATAATGATTCCTACATGGACAATATCACCTTCCTTGTTATCAAAAAATGCTAAATCACCTGGCTCTGACTCTTCAATAAAACTAAGAGATGCTCCTGTTTTTACTTGATCCTTAGCATCTCTGTCTATTTTGTATCCGTTAATTTTATAAATCATTTGTGTAAATCCAGAGCAATCTATGCCAAAAGGAGTTCTACCTCCCCACAAATAAGGGGAGTTAATAAAAAGAAGTGATGTCTTTACTAGGTTTTCTTTGGGTTGAACAGTTTTTGTAGTGTTACCATCAAAAGAATGGTCAAAAAGTTTTATGGAGTTTAACGTAGACCCAAAAGGAATAGTCAAGAGTCCTTTATTATTTATTTGTATAAATTCAATTAAATCAGAAGAATAAATATTGGCTTCAGAAATTGTTAAATCATAGACTGTTTTACTGATTTCAACAAGTTGTTTATTATCTATCCAACCATTATAATTATCAAAAGATAATTTTATTAAGCTCCAGTTGGTTCTTTGTTCAATAATTTTAAAACTTTCTCCATAGATAACTTGAGAGACTAACTCACTAGTATCCTTTGGTTCTGCACGCATTGGTACAATACTTAATAAACATATCCCAAATAACATTATAATTAATTACGTTGTATTATTATAGATGATGCACCTCCACCTCCATTACAAATAGCAGCTAAACCAGTGTCTTTATTGTTTTGAATCAAAGTATTTATTAAGGTAGTTACTATTCTTGCACCTGAGCAGCCAAGTGGATGTCCCAAAGAAACAGCTCCACCATTTACATTTACTTTATTTTTATCAATATTTAATATTTTCATATTTGCTAAACCAACTACTGAAAAAGCTTCATTAAACTCAAATAGATCTATATCGTTAATATTCATTTTTGCTTTTGCTAAAGCTAGAGGAACAGCTTTAGCTGGGCTAGTTGTAAACCATTTTGGGTCTTGAGCAGCATCCGCATAACTGATTATTTTAACTAATGGCTTTAATTTTAATTCTTTACATTTCTCAAGACTCATTAACACTAAAGCAGATGCTCCATCATTTATAGTCGAAGCATTTCCTGCAGTTACCGTACCTCCTTTAGTAAATACAGGTCTTAATGATCGTAGTTTTTCTTCATTAAAATTCTTGTATTCTTCATCTTCATTGATAATCGTGATGTTACCTCTTCTGTCTTTTATTTCAACTGGAATTATTTCATTGTTAAACTTACCTGAATCCCAAGCGTCTTTAGATCGCATATAGGAGTTCACGGCAAAATCATCTTGTTCTTGCTTTGAAAAATCATGCTCTGAAGCACATAAATCCGCTAAAACACCCATAGCTTCTTTATTATAAAAATCTATAAGACCATCTATTTGAAGTCCATCAGTAAGTTCTTTTGAGCCAAATTTTGTAGCAACCCTAGCACTAAAGTAATGAGGTATTAAGCTCATGTTTTCCATACCTCCAGCAATAACGATATCATTATCGCCTAAAGCAATTGATTGAGCCGCTTGCATTATACTTTTCATGCCAGAAGAACAGACTTTATTAATCGTAGTACATGGAACATTATCAGGAATCCCAGCATTTAATGCTGCTTGTCTTGCCGGAGCTTGACCAACACCTGCTTGGACAACATGTCCCATTAATACTTCATTAACTACTGACGGGTCTAAGTTAACTTTCTCCAAAGCACCTTTAATTGCTATACCCCCCAATATTGGTGCAGGAACTTTAGATAAAGCTCCTAAAAAACTACCAATAGGTGTTCTTACAGCTGATACTATTACGACTTCTTTCATTATAAATTTAGTTATTTTACGAAAGTAATAAAATTATATAAAATATCTGTACATAAAATTTTTTGTAATTATTAATAACATTAAATTTATAATAATAATTAATATTTGTTAATGATTAAATATCTAAATAAGCTGTACAAAAACTATAATTTTATTTATAAAGTTATTCTTGTATGCGTCTCAGTATACTTAATAGTTTCTATGTTTCCTAAAAGTGGGAAGTTCAAATATAGTTTTGAGAACGGAAAACCTTGGCAATCAGAAAACTTGTATGCTCCTTTTAATTTTGCAGTTTTAAAAAACTCATTTGATTTGGAAAATGAAGTGAAAGAAATTAAAATCAAAACTCCTGCATACTTTGATTTAATAATTACTGATGATAATTTAGATTCTATAATCGATTCTAAGTTGTTTCCTTTTCTAGAAGACTTAAAAAATTATCCTAATAAAGATTCTATTATAAATTCGGTTAAGTTTATTGCTCTTGATATATATAATAAAGGATTTTCTGATGTTAATTATGATTATAACCCTAATCAAAAAATATCTATTGTATCCAACAATATAATTATTAAAAATCTAACTTTTTCTAGTCTGCTTATGCCGCAAGATTTATCGGTATATATTAATAATTTAGTTATTGAAAAAAGCTTCTCAAATAATAGTAATCAAATCAATTCAATTTTATTTGAGATATTAGAACCTAATATAACCTACAATAAAGATTTATCTGTAAATGCTAATGATGAGGCCGTATCGAAAGTTTCTATGTACAGAGGTATGATAGATAAGCAAACTTTAATTATTTCCAAAGGAGAAGTTGTAGATAAGGAAAAATTAATGATTTTAAAATCATTAGAACAGGAATATGAAAATGAGAACTGGAGTTCTGAAAACTACTATTTAATTTTAATTGCATATAGTATTTTAGTGTCTTTAGGTCTAGTAATGATATTGTTGTTTTTGAGAAAGTATAAAAAGGAACTTTACCAAAATAACAACAAGCTAACATTTATATACTTCAACATAGTCTTAATGATTGGAGTTACTACTTTAGTTGTAAACTTGAATTCATCATATGTTTATGTAATACCAATATGTATTCTTCCATTAATTCTAAAGGCCTTTTTTGATTCTAGAACTTCATTTTTCGTACATGTAGTCACAATACTACTAATTGGCTTTATAGTACCAAATAACTTTGAATATATATTTTTAAATATAATTGCAGGAATAGTAATAATACTATCAGTTTCAGATCTTTATAAAAGAGCAAACTTATTTATTGCTGTCAGTCAAATTACTGCTATTTACATAGTAGCTTATTTCTCCTTTTTTGTAATCTATGAAGGAGGTATTGAATTTATCAAACTTGAAAATTTTATTTTATTCATCTTATGTGGATTAGCTACATTGTTTGTACATCCGCTGATTTATATTTATGAAAAAGTCTTTGGTTTAGTTTCAGACGTTTCATTATTAGAGCTTTCAGACACAAATTCTAAGTTATTAAAGATGCTTTCAGACAAAGCTCCAGGAACTTTTAATCATTCCTTAAGTGTAGCTAATTTAGCGGAAGCAGCAGCAAATGAAGTTGGTGCCAATTCATTATTAGCTAGGGTAGGAGCTTTATACCATGATATTGGTAAGATGAACAGACCTTCTTATTTTTCAGAAAACCAATTAACAGGAATAAATCCTCATGATGAATTAAATTCTAAAGAAAGTGTTCGAATAATTTTAAATCATGTTATAGACGGGATTGAAATTGCTAGAAAGTATAAAATCCCAGAAAGAGTTATTGATTTTATAAGAACTCATCATGGTACTAGTTTAGTCTATTATTTTTATAATAAAGACTCTAAACTAGAAATTAAACCAGATGAAAAGGAATATATGTATCCAGGTCCTAAGCCTTTTTCAAAAGAAACAGCAATTGTAATGATGTGCGATGGGGTAGAGGCAGCATCAAAAAGTTTGAAAAACCCGGATTTTATAAAAATCAATGAGTTTGTTAATCTCATAGTCCATAAGCAAATTAGTAGTAATCAATTTATTAATGCAAATATTACTTTTAAAGAAATTGAAGTAATCAAAAAAGTGCTTATCAGTAAGTTGATTAATATTTTTCATATTAGAATTGAGTACCCGCAGTAATAATCAAAAAATTTTAAATAAATACTTGCGTTGTTTAAGATGAAAAGTTACATTTGCAACCGCATAAATTTTTGAAATATTGTATTCGATTGGAGAGGTGCCTGAGTGGCCGAAAGGAACGGTTTGCTAAATCGTCGTAGGTGGAAACATTTACCCAGGGTTCGAATCCCTGTCTCTCCACGCTACGGGGTG
>Ga0209502_10002847_pt1 | contig 14035 bp, 13 predicted proteins | sample ArcticOcean_MG_C_10_FD_187442 | JGI IMG/M metagenome (GOLD analysis project Ga0209502, IMG submission 187442) | Marine microbial communities from western Arctic Ocean - ArcticOcean_MG_CB11_90 (SPAdes) (version 2) | ecosystem: Environmental > Aquatic > Marine > Oceanic | place: Arctic Ocean...
AAAACAAAAAACTAGATGATTTATTAGCAGATTTTAGAGCTAAAAAAAATCATTTAGCTATCGTTGTAGATGAATATGGCGGAACAAGCGGAGTAGTAACATTAGAAGATGTTATTGAGGAAATTGTGGGAGATATAAATGATGAATTTGATGATGAAGATGTGTCATATTCTAAGATAGATGCAAACAATTATATTTTTGAAGGGAAGACATCAATTAAAGATTTCTGTAAAATTTTAGATGATGAAGATGAAGAAATTTTTGAGGAAGAAAAAGGAGAAAGCGAAACACTTGCAGGTTTCATTTTAGAGATTTCTGGAAAATTCCCTAAAAAAGGTGCAGAAATAAACTTCAAAAATTATACGTTTACAATAGAAGCGCTTGACAAAAAAAGAATAAAACAGGTAAAAGCAACGAGAAATGCGTAGGGTTTTTATATTATTATTTTTAATAATTTTCCTTGGCTGTAAGAAGGATATTTTACCAAAGCCAAAGGCATACTTAAGCTTAACATACCCAGAAAAGACTTATGAAGATTTAACACTAAGTAGACCCTATAGTTTTAAAGTGTCAAAAATGGCTACAATTATTAATGAAAAAAATAATTGGCTCTCCATTAAATACCCTAGACTAAAGGCTTCTATAGATATTACTTATAGACCTGTAAAAAACAACCTAAAAGAACTACTTATCGAAGCTGAGAAGTTGGTTTTTAAGCATACTTCGAAGGCAGAACAAATTATACCACAAGATTTTATAAATAAAGAGAAAAGAGTTTTTGGAAGTATCTATGAAATTACAGGAAATGCAGCTTCACAAATTCAGTTTCATGTCACAGATAGTACAAATAATTTTATAAAAGGCTCTTTATATTTTTATGCAAAACCAAATTACGATTCTATTTTACCTGCTGTAAATTACATAAAAGAAGATATTTTACATTTGATAGAAACTTTAAAATGGCAATATTAATAACTACAATTACATCCTAAACAATCTCCATTTTTTCTAATAAAAAGGAAGCATTCATGTTTTTACAAACTCCGTTTTTTAAAATATAATCAAAATACAATTCGTTGTTTACAATTTCTGCATCAAAATAGTAATTTTTAATCTCTATAAACGCATTTTCCAATGCACACAAACTAACATCATGTGTTGCAATAATTCCTGTGGACTTTGAGTTTGAAAGTTTTTCTACAAACTTTTTAGAACCAATAGCTTTGTCTTTACTATTCGTTCCTTTTAAAATTTCATCTAAAATTATAAAATAATCAATTTCTTTAATTTCATCAATAATAAACTTTAATCGTTTTAATTCTGAATAAAAATAGGACTCATCTTCCGTTAAAGAATCTGCAGTTCGCATACTTGTAATTAACTTTATTGGCGCGTATTTAAACGATGTAGCACAAACAGGTAAACCACAATTTGCCATAACAATAGACAAAGAAATAGTTCTTAAAAACGTACTTTTACCAGCCATATTTGCTCCAGTAACAATAAAAAACTCTTCTTTATTTATTTTAAAATTATTATCTATTCTATTTTCAATTCTCAATAAAGGGTGACCTAAATCAGTAGCACTTATCACTTTTTTTTCTGAAGTAATTTCTGGAAAAATAAATTTCGGATGATTAAAATGAAAGTTAGCTAATGAGTTTTCAGCATCAAAAAAAGCAACCACATGAAACCATTTTTTAACTATGTGTTGATATCTAGAAATCCATTTTTCTACCTTATAAGCATTGTAAATTTCAGAAAGAAAAAGACCATTCCCTATAATTGATATCACAATATTATTTCGTTGATCAAACGCATCTAAAATTCTAGCAAATTCTTTAAAAATAACTCCTGCTTTTTTGTCTTCAGAGGTGATAATTTGTTGTTTTTCTTTTAGAGTTTTTGAAGTAAATACCGTGTTCTCGATTTCATTTAATAGCGGATAATATTGTTGGAAAATTTCTCTCACGTTATCCGCTTCAGTGTATAAATTTTGAGTCTTTTTAAAAAATCTTCCTGTTATAAAAAGACCTATAAAAAACCAAATTAAAACATAAGTAAATGAGGCAAACCCAAAAGAATAAAGCGCAATTAAAACAAAAGAAATAACTGAGAAAACAATCTGTATCTTCCTCACATATTTAGGCAATACAGCAGCATAACTAGAAATCCAATTTACGATCGCATTCGAAGTGTTTTTTACCGAAATTAAACTTGCTAAAGTAGTAAAGTGTTGTCTCCAAACTACCTTATTAGAAAGTTCTTTTAATGCCTGTTGTTTTTCTAAAATACTTGTTGTTTTATTTTCTGTTAAGGTGTTTGCTAAAAAAACTTTCCCATCATTTGTTTTAGTTCTATTCAAATATTGAAAGAAGGATCCCTTGCCAAATAAATCAATATCATTGCTGTAAAAATGTGCAGGGTTTATAAATGTTTCTCCTGTTTCTAAATGATAAAAATCTCGATTTAAAACACGAATTTCTGTTGTATTTATTTTGATTTTCTCAGCAACAATACTTCTTTCTCTTTTAAGAGTGTTTTGTTTCGATATCAAAAATGCAAAAAATGAAGCGCCGAAGAAAGCAATAATAAAAACAAGTGGATAGACTCCTAGAAAACTATAAATTAAAAAACTAATTCCTAAAAAAACCACCAATCTAAAAGTGCTTAAACGAGCAGATTTTATTTTTAAAACTTTAGCTTCTTTTTCTAAATCAGCTCTTGTGTTTGTGTAAAATTCTAAGGGGGTTATCATCAATATAAATTATTTGTAATTAGAAATTCCGCCAGTTAAACTAAACGCCTCTAAATTTGGATATTTGTTTCTTAATTTTACGGTTGCTTTGTAACTATTTAGCCCTTTTTGACACACCATTATGTAAGTTTTACTTTTATCTATACTTATTTTATCTGCGTTAAAATCGTCTATATGAATGGTTTGTTGCACATTAAAAGGAAGTTTTAAGTCATTTAAAACAGCAATGATTTCTAGGTTGCCATCTTTAATTTTTTCTTTTAACGCTGTTGCAGAAATTTGAAAATCTAGATTTTGAACCATACAAATCAAATCCGTATATGTTTGTACTTTGAAAATTTTAGTAATTTTTTCTTTTAAAAATATCGGTTTTAACTTTATTTTTAATTGTGTGTTTTGCAGGGAATTGTATATTAATAATTGATTTATTAACAGCGTTCCAGTACCTGTAATTAACTTTAAAACTTCATTTACTTGCTGCGCAGCAATCATGCCTACAATCGAATTTAAAGTCCCTGCTTCCTCGCAATTAGGAATATCAGTAGCTATTTCTGGAAAAGCGTCTCTTAAATTCGCTGAATAACTCCCATCTTGTTGTAATGCATTAAAAGTGGCAATATAGCCATCGAACTTGTACAAAGAACCATAAACCAATGGTTTGTTTGCAATAACACAAGCGTCGTTTAATAAATATTTTGTTGGTAAAGAATCGGTCCCATCCACTACCACATCAACACTTTCAATCAAGTCAATAACATTTTTTTTTGTAATTGCTTTATTGGTAAAACATACTTCGGTAAAGGGTGCTCTCTTTTTTATAAATGTTGTTAAAACTTCCGCTTTCGGTTTATCAACATCTTCTAAGGTATAAAAAACTTGCCGATGTAAATTAGAAACAGCTACAGTATCGAAATCTACCAAATGTATTTTTCCAACTCCGCTAGCAGCTAGATAAACCGCAATCGGACTTCCTAAACCCCCGCAACCAACAATCAAAACAGAAGCGTTTTGTAATTTTTGTTGCCCAACTTCACCTATTTCTTTTAAGGTGAGTTGACGTTTAAAAAGTTCATTTTTTGTTGGTTTCATTTTAATTCTTGAATCTCTTTTTTAGCAAGCTCAAACTCTTCTGGAGTATTTATATTTCGTATAAAATCATCTGCTATTTCTACAATTTCAACATTAGAATTAATGAGCATTTTACGCGGACAAGAATATCCTTGTGCTAAATATTGCAATAAAATAGGATATGCTTTTGGTTCGTAAATAGTAATTAAAGGTTCTACAAATTCCTTGCCTACCCCCTTAATGGCAGTGGCAACTTTACTCGGGTTTCTATGTTTTAATAGCAATTGAATAATTTCATCATTCACAAAAGGAACATCTGCAGCCAATACAAACCAAGCGGCATTGGGGTCTTTTTGAAACGCCGAACAAATTCCGCCAAAAGGACCTAAATTTAAAAACTTATCTGAAATTTCTTGGCTATTTTCTGAGGTATTTTTAACAGAATAATAGGTTTCTAAATTGCTGTTTTCTAACAATTCCCTCGCAACTTCTTTTTGAGGTTTTCCAAAATAATTCAATTCAGATTTATCCCGCCCCATTCTAATACTCTTGCCGCCTACTAGGACCAAACCTTTTACAGATGCAATTTTTTCTTGTATCAAATTATGAATATGATTTGTAATTTTATCCACTTCATCAATGGCGTAACAAGTTATATTTTTTATCTGTGGATATTTCTCTTCTAAAAAAGAAAAACACTCTGTATCTTCTGTGAGTTTAATTATGAACTGAATGTTATCTAACTGTTCTAGTCTTTTTAAAACCGAAGCTTCTTTTGCTGCATCTAAAATTAGAATTTGTTTTGTTCCTTGATAATGATTTCCGTTGATAAATACATAATCATATTGCGCAAAGTCTAACCGCTGCTGAAACTTATTTACGCTTCCAGTGGTTGTTATTTGAACATTCCCTTCATAATGAAACACAAATTCTGACAGCCTATTTTCTTCCACCTCTTTTGCGTGTGACGCATCAAAATAAGCGATTTTATACTTAGGTAACTTCTGAGAAATTTTAAAAACCAAATTAGAAATAGTGTTGCAATTTGTACCCAAAATTGAAATTTCATTGGGAGCAAAATTATCATTATTTCGTCTTTCTAAGTTTGTATGTTTTGTATGTTTAGACATTTTTAATATCAGATTTTCCTCCTGTTTTTTCTAACAACTTTACTTCTTTAATTACCATTTCTTGACTGATACTTTTACACATATCATAAATAGTTAAGCAGGTAATGTTTGCGCCTGTTAGTGCTTCCATTTCTACGCCAGTTTTTCCTTCAATAGTTACTTCACACAGCACTTCTATCTGTTCTGAATCTATAATTTTTATGTCAATATCCACGCCATTAATCAATAATGGGTGACACATAGGTATTAATTCTGAAGTCTTTTTTACACCTTGAATTCCCGCAATAATTGCTGTTTGAAAAACAGGTCCTTTTTTGGTTATTAACTCATCATTTGTAAAATGAGAAATTATTGCTGCCCCTAAAAACATTGTTGCCTTTGCAATGGCAGTTCTTTTGGTAATTTTCTTGTCAGAAACATTGACCATTTTAGGGTTGTTTTTCTTATTTAAATGGCTGAAATCACTCATTATCTATATTTTAGTATCGGAAAAAATTCTCCTTTTTTAAACTCAATTTCATCACTTGGTAACTGAATAAACGCGTCTGTTTTTACCAAACTAGCCAAATCTCCAGAACCATTTCCTTTAATTGGATAGGCCATTAATTGACCTTTTTCACTTACTAGTTTCACTTGTAAAAAATACGCTAAATTTGGCTTAAAATTAATGTCATCTGCTAAAATAGCAGTTTCTTCTTTAACTTCTAACCCTACAGCTTTGTAATACCAAGGATAAAAATACGCCAAACAATTTACAAATGTAGAAATAGGGTTTCCTGGAAAACCAAAGACAATGGTCTTTTTACATCTATTTATATTCTCGCCATGAATGCTCATGTTTGAGGCTACTGAGTATCCAAACCAAAAAGGTTTTCCTGGTCTTTGTGCTACTTTATGAAACCGTTTTTCGACGCCTAATTCTTCAAAAACTTCTGGCAGAAAGTCATACTTCCCTTTGCTTACTGCACCACTAAAAAGCAACACATCATATTCTTTTAAATAGGTTGCTATTTTCGACTTTAGAATTGATTTATCATCTGTAATATGGGCTGTTTCAGACGGAATATGTAACCTTTCTAACAAAGAAACTAGGGTAAATACATTGCTTCTTCTAATTTGATGTGCTAACGGCGTTTCAGCGACGCCAACCAATTCATCCCCAGTAGAAACAATCATTACTTTTGGTTGTTTGGCAACCTTTACAACCGATTTACCCACAGTGGCTAAAACACCTATTTCTGCTGCTGATACGATTGTGTTTTTTTGAATTAACAGCACTCCAGACTTACCGTCTTTTCCTTTTGTATGGATGTTCTGACCTTTATTTATAGTATCTATAGTGATGGTTGCAATTCCGTTTTCAATCGTTACATCTTCATATCTAATGACTGTATTTGCATTGTTTGGTAAAACAGCACCTGTCATCACTTCAATACAATTTTTAGTATCTAGAAGTGTTATTTGCTCGCTTCCTGCAGCCTGAATTCCTTCTATTTTGAAAGCTCTTTGTCCGTTTTTAAATGACGTATAATCGATGACAATACCATCCATAGAAACTCTATTGAACGGCGGGAAATCTCTATCTGCAAAAATTTCTTCCTTTAAAATGCTACCACCAGATTTTAAAAACGGAATTTCTTCAATCCCAAAATCTTGGGCTGAATTTAAAACAGTTTTTAAGGCTTCATGTGCGGATATCATTTTTTTAGAATAAATAATTAATTAACTGGTTTACGCGATTAAACTTCTTTACCCTCCAATTGTGCTCATACTCTCGGAAGCAGCTCCGTTTTTACGATTTGCTTCTGCTATAAAACCGTTTTCTGGTTTCGCTTTTACTAAAGACAAGAAAAGTTCTTTTAAATCTTCATTAGATGCACCTTTTCGCATAAAATCTCTTAAATTAAAAACACCGTCATCAAACAAACAATTCTTAAAAGTACCAGTAGATGTAATTCTAATTCGATTACAATTGTTGCAAATAGTTCTCGTAAATGCAGGAATAATTCCAACAGTACCTAAATGATTATCGATGGCATAATTTCTTGAAGTAGATGATTTTTCTGACACCAACTCTCTCACATTAAACTCGGTTTTAATCTCGTTTAAAATCTTCTTGAACGTCCAATTTTCTTGCATTTCTCGCTGGCCTTTTCCGTTAAAAGGCATTTCTTCGATAAAACGCACGGCAACATTTTTGTTTTTTGTAAATCTTACGAAGTCTACAATTTCATCTGTATTAACACCAGATTGTACTACTATGTTTAGTTTTAAGTTTAAACTACTTTTTTCAAGCAATTCTAAAGTTTTATAAACTTCAGAAAAAGCATCTCTTCTAGTAATTTTAGCAAACTTTTCTCTACTTAAACTATCAATACTTAGGTTGATATCTTTTACTTTTTCTAGCTTTTCAATACGATCAATATGCTGCGATATTAACGCGCCATTTGTAGTAATATTAATGGCTTCTAACAAATCATTATGCGACAACATTTCTAAAAAACCAACAAAATCTTTGCGCGCAAAAGGTTCGCCACCAGTTAAACGTACTTTATGAACACCTAACTCTGTTAATACCCGAATTAAGCGATACATTTCTTTAAACGTTAGCAACTCCTGTCTTGGAACAATATCTATCCCCTGAGCAGGCATGCAGTACTGGCAACGCAAGTTGCACCTGTCTGTAACAGCCAAGCGCACATACTCCATTTGTCTTCCAAAATTATCTACTAATTTGCTCATTTAATTTGGTAATTTTTTACTTAATAATCCGTAGATAAATGCTCCTATAAGTGCGCCAAGTAATAGTATTAAAGCCGGCACTAATTGAAAGCCAAAAATTACGAAAATTGGTGCCGCACACGCTCCTGAAATACCCCAACCTAATCCAAAAAAAGTGCCTCCTAAAATGGTACTAATAAAACCTTTTTTCTTTGGTTTTGGTATAATTTTATTTCCATGAATATCTTTTATTTTCCCATACTTAAATAACTGCATAAATATGGCAGAAATCACAACTGCGCCTCCGATAATACCAAACATATGAAAAGACTGAAAGGTAAACATTTCATAAAAACGATACCAAGAAATAGCTTGCGTTTTACTTAATACAATTGCGAAAAAAATTCCTAATATTAAAAATCTACTATTCTTCATAATTAAAATATTAGAGGAATTAGATACCAAGTTGCAATAATACCACCAATAAAAAATCCAATTACAGCCAATAAAGAAGGCAACTGCAAACTACTTAAGCCAGTAATTGCATGTCCAGAAGTACAACCACCCGCATAGCGGGTTCCAAAACCAATTAAAAATCCTGAAACTATTAAAATTAAAAATCCTTTAACAGATGAATAGGCACTTTTACCAAAAATTTCATCAGGAAAATAATGATTTCCAACATTCAAAAACCCTAACTCTGTTAATTCTTGCGCTGTTCTCGGGTTTAAATCGACTGTCTGATTCGGAATTAAATAAATAGCAGAAATAAAACCACCAATAATTAACCCTATTACAAATAGTAACGCAAAATCGCGTTCTTTCCAATCTTTCTTAAAATAATCTGAAACTTTTCCTGCCCCAGCCATAGTGCACAACGTTTCAAAATTTGTTGAAGCTCCAAAGTTTTTACCAAAATAAAAGTACAACAATAAAGAAATTGCTATTAATGGACCGCCAACATACCAAGGCCAAGGTTCTAATATAAAATCCATTTTCTATAACTGAGTATTTATATAATTCATAACTAATTCTGTTGCACCTCGATGCTGTTTTATATATTTTTTATTGATAACTCCAGTTAATTTTCTAAAGCTTTCATCTTCTTTTAAATTGATCAAATTCTCTGTAAATTCTTGTTGATTTTTCACTGAAATACAACCGCCTATTTTTACCAGGTCTTCAGCCTCCTTAAATTTATCATACTGATTACCTATCAAAACAGGAATACCGAAAGTAGCTGGTTCTAAAATATTGTGTAGGCCTGTTCTTAAACCTCCACCAACATATGCGATGTCTGCAGCTGCATAAATCTTGGTTAAAATCCCAATAGTATCAATAATAAATACCTGATAATCCTTCAAATTTCCCTCAAACTGAGCATGTTTAAATTCAGAATATAAAAGCGTCTTTTTATGGATAGATTTTTTCATTTCTAAGATTGCAGCATGCTTAATATTATGAGGTGCAATTATAAGTTTCTCACCCACTAACGCTTCATTGTTTATATAATCCACCAACAATTTCTCATCTTCTGCCCAGGTACTTCCGGCAACAATGGTGTATGTATTATCTTTAAATTCGTTTATAAAATCCAACGAATTATCTTGTTCTAAAATTTCTAAAACCCTATCAAACCTGGTATCTCCTGCAACTGTTACATTTGTAAAATTAATACTATTTAAAAGTTCTTTGGAGTTGTTATCTTGAACAAAAAAGTGATGAAAAGCTTCCAAAGACTTTTTCATAAAGCCACCATAACTCTTAAAAAATAATTGATTTTTCCTTAAAATCCCAGAAACTAAAATAGTTTTAATTTCTTTTTTTTGCAGTTCGTTTAAAATATTTGGCCAAAATTCATACTTTATGAAAATTGCTAAAGTTGGATTTACTGATGCTATAAACTTTTTTGCATTCCATTTAGAATCTAGCGGTAAATAACAAACAACATCTGCTAAGTTGTAATTTTTTCTAACCTCATAACCAGAAGGAGAAAAAAAAGTAACAAGAATTTTATAATGTTTGTGTTTCTTTTTTAACGCCTCAATTATTGGTCTTGCTTGCTCAAACTCACCTAAAGAGGCAGCATGAAACCAAAGAGTCTTTTCATTTTTCAGAGAAGCGATTTTAGAGAAGGTATCTTTTCTACCACTAACAAATAGTTTTATTTTTTTACTAAAAACAGCAATTAAAGGCAAAAGTATTGATGCTAAAAAAATCGCAAAATGATACACTAATCTCATAAAAGTAAAAATACAAAATGGAATGTTCTAAAACGTGAAAAAGCACTAACAAATAAATGTTAGTGCTTTTTTATCTTTTTAAAACTTATTTAACTAAGCTTCAAATGGTGTTATAGAAACATAAGATCTATTGTCTTTTTTCTTTCTAAATTCCACTACTCCATCAACCTTTGCATGTAAAGTATGATCTTTACCCATGTAAACGTTTTCTCCTGGATTGTGTGTTGTACCTCTCTGACGAACAATAATATTACCTGCTATTGCAGCTTGTCCTCCAAATATTTTTACTCCTAGTCGTTTCGATTCTGATTCTCTACCATTCTTCGAACTTCCTACTCCTTTTTTATGTGCCATGATGTTATGGTTTTAAAATTTGTAAATTCTTATTTAGTTAAAGCTTCGATTAATTCTGCTTTCTTTAAAGAAGTATATCCAGAGATACCTTGTTCTTTTGCTAAAGCTTTTAATTCTGCAACAGTCATAGAACTTAAGTCCTTAGATACTGCTTCTGCTTTTGGAGCTTCTGCCTTTGGAGCTTCTGCTTTTGTTTCTGCTTTTGTTTCTGCTTTTTTAGGAGCAGCTTTTTTAGGAGCAGCTTTTTTAGCACCAGATGCAGCAATAGATTCAATTTGAATCTCAGTTAAGGCTTGTCTGTGTCCATTTTTCTTAATGTAACCTTTTCTTCTTTTCTTCTTGAAAACGATTACTTTATCACCTTTTAAGTGACCTAAAATCTTTGCCGTTACTGCGGCTCCTTTTATAGCTGGGGCGCCAATAGATATCGTTCCATTGTCATCAAGTAAAAAGACGTTATCAAAAGTTACTTTTGATCCTTCTTCTCCTTTTAAACGGTGAACATACACCTTTTGGTCTTGTGCTACTTTAAACTGCTGCCCTGCTATCTCTACGATTGCGTACATACTATTTGTTTTGCGTATTACTACTAGTTAACTCACTTTCTCTACTAAAAATGAGGATGCAAATATACATCTTTTTTAGAAAGCTACAACATTGCTTTAAAAAAATAAAAGTGTTAAAATAAAGTGAATGTATAGCTTATCATTTCCTCTCTAATTAGATTCTTCCTATTTTTGAGATATAGGGTAATTCTTATTAATTTTTGTAACAAAAATTGAATAGTAACGTCCTATACTTTAATTATTATGAACTAAACAAAAAATAAATGAAAAAAAGTATTTTAACACTGGCCTCCATTATGTTGCTTGTAACTTCTACAAATGCACAAAAAGTTGAATTTGAAGAGTACAAATTAGATAATGGAATGCATGTAATATTGCATCAAGATAAATCTGCTCCTGTTGTCATTACTTCTGTAATGTATGGAGTTGGTGGTAAAGATGGAGATAGAAAAAGAACTGGTTTTGCACATTTCTTTGAACACTTACTCTTTGAAGGAACAGCAAATATAAAAAAAGGAGAATGGTTTAAAATTGTTTCTTCCAATGGGGGCAGAAACAACGCAAATACTTCTCAAGACAGAACCTATTATTATGAAATATTCCCTTCTAACAAATTAGAGCTAGGTTTATGGATGGAATCTGAACGCTTATTGCACCCAATTATTAAACAAGAAGGTGTAGATACGCAGAATGAGGTTGTTAAGGAAGAAAAAAGACAACGTACAAGACCTTATTCTAATATCCTCGATGAAATAAGTAAAAACATATTTAAAGTACATCCATACAAAGACCCTAATGTTGGGTACATGAAAGATTTAGATGCAGCAACTTTAGAAGAGTTTTTAGCATTTAATAAAAAATACTATGTACCAAACAATGCTACTTTAGTGGTTGCTGGTGATATTGATTTTGCAACTACAAAAAAAATGATTCAAGATTATTTTGGACCGATACCTAGAGGTGCAAACGTAGTTAGAAGTTTTCCAACTGAAACACCAATTACTGAAGAGTTTAGAGCAAAAGCTTATGACGAAAATATTCAAATACCTGCAGTAATTGCTGCCTATAGAACACCTTCTTTTAAAACAAGAGATTCTAAAATATTAGATATGATTTCTTCTTATTTAAGTGTTGGTAAAAGTTCTGTGCTTTACAAGAAAATGGTTGATACTAAAAAACAGGCTTTAGCTGTGCAAGCAGTTAATATTAGTCAGCAAGATTATGGTATCTATGCTCTTTTCTCGCTGCCATTAGGAGATGTTACTTTAGATCAATTAATTGTAGAAATGGATGAAGAAATTGTAAAAATTCAAACCGATTTAATTTCTGAAAAAGCTTTTCAAAAATTACAAAATCAGTTTGAAAACAATTATGTAAATTCTAATGCTAGTGTTGTTGGTATTGCAGGTTCTTTAGCAAGTTACCACGTAATGTATGGTAACACTAATTTAATTAATTCTGAAATAGATATATACAGATCTGTTACTCGCGAAGAAATTAGAAATGTTGCAAATAAATATTTGAATAATAATCAGAGACTAATTTTAGAATATTTACCTAAGAAAAAATAATAAAAAAGATGAAGACAAAAATTTTATCAATTATAGCAATTATAGCAATGTCTTTTGCCGCAAATGCGCAAATAGACAGAAGTACAATGCCCACTCCAGGACCAGATCCTGTAGTAAAATTAGGAACTGCAGAGAAGTTTTCTTTAGAGAACGGCCTTACCGTAATTATGGTAGAAAACCATAAATTACCAAGAGTTGCTGCTACTTTAAGAATAGATAATCAGCCTTATTTTGAAGGAGAAATTGCTGGCGTTTCTGGCATGATGGGAAGTTTACTAGGTAGAGGGACTTCTAATATTACCAAAGATGAATTTAATGAAACGGTAGATTTTTTAGGCGCAAGTGTCGGTTTTTTTAGTACTGGTGCTTCTGCAAGATCATTAAAAAAATACTTCCCAGAAGTATTGGGCTTAATGGCAGATGGGGTAAAAAATTCTGAATTTACACAAGAAGAATTTGACAAAGAAAAAGAAGTAACTTTAGAAGGTTTAAAAGTTGATGAAAAAAACATTCCTGCGATTGCGAACAGAGTAGAAAGTCTTTTGGTATACGGAAAAAAGCACCCTTACGGAGAGTTTACTAGTAAAAAATCTGTAAATAATATTACGTTAGAAGCTGTTAAAAGTAACTTTAACACGTATTATAGGCCCAACAACGCATACTTAATTATTGTTGGAGACATCAACGCTAAAAAAACTAAAAAATTAGTAAAATCTTTATTTGCTGATTGGAAAAAAGGAGAAATTCCTGTTTCTAGTTTTCCAAAGCCAGAAAATGTTACCACTGCAGAAATTAATTTTGTAAACATGTCTAATGCAAATCAATCTGAAATTTCTATTGTAAATACAATCGATTTAATTTTAGGAGATCCCGATTATTATGCAGCATTATTAGCTAATAAAATTCTTGGTGGCGGTGGTTCTGCAAGACTTTTTCAAAACCTAAGAGAAGACAAAGCATATACTTATGGGTCTTATTCTAGAGTTAGCCAAAGCAGACAAACAGGTGTTTTTAAAGCAACTGCAGGTGTTAGAAACATGGTTACGGATAGTGCTATTGTAGAAATGCAAAAAGAAATCAATACCATTCGTTACCAAAAGGTATCTGCAAAAGAATTACAAGACGCTAAAGAAGAATATATTGGTGGTTTTGTAATGGATGTTCAAAAACCTGCGACTGCGGCAAACTATGCGTTAAATATTGCACTCTATAATTTACCGGAAGACTTTTATGCAAACTACATTAAAAACATAAATTCTGTAACGGTAGATGACGTGCAAAATGCAGCCATTAAATATTTTAGAGGAGACAAGGCAAGAATTATGGTTACGGGTAAAGGAATTGATGTTCTTAAAAACCTAGAGAAAACAGATTATGTTATCAATTATTTTGATACAGAAGGAAACCCAACAGAGAAGCCGGAAATGACCTTGCCAATTCCTGAGGGAATGACTGCAGAAACTGTAATTAATAAATACATAGTTGCAATTGGAGGTGAAGAAAAAGTAATGGCTGTTAAAACTACAATTACCATTGCAAATGCAACTATCCAAGGAACGCCTTTAGTAATGACAATGAAAGCTGCTGCGCCTAATAAATCTTCACAGGAAATTTCTGTAATGGG
>Ga0209502_10002855_pt1 | contig 14007 bp, 13 predicted proteins | sample ArcticOcean_MG_C_10_FD_187442 | JGI IMG/M metagenome (GOLD analysis project Ga0209502, IMG submission 187442) | Marine microbial communities from western Arctic Ocean - ArcticOcean_MG_CB11_90 (SPAdes) (version 2) | ecosystem: Environmental > Aquatic > Marine > Oceanic | place: Arctic Ocean...
GATGTGGACGCTATTGGTCGAGTAAATCCTAAAACTGTGCATTTATTAGCGCGTAATCCTAATTTGGATATCTTAGAAACTACGGGTACCTTGCATTACACCTTCCCTATGCGTGCTGATGCTTCACCGTTTGATAACTACAATTTTCGTATGGCGTGTAAATTATCTGTAGATCGCGAAGAATTGGTGGCAAAAATTCTATCAGGCCACGGAGCAGTTGGTAACGACCATCCTATTTCCACAGCGAATCCGTATCACAATGGTGAAATGGCCCAACGTACATTTGACCCAGACAAAGCCGCGTATCATCTTAAGAAAGCAGGCTAAGACGGCTCTAAAGTGCAATTGTCAGTCTCTGACGCAGCCTTTGCTGGCGCAGTAGATGCTGCTTTATTGATTAAGGAATCAGCATCTAAGTCTGGTCTTAATATCGAAGTAGTACGCGAGCCAAAAGATGGTTATTGGTCTAACGTATGGAATAAAAAGCCATGGTCAGCTTGTTACTGGGGCGGTCGTCCAACAGAAGATTGGATGTTCACTGCAGCTTATATGGCAGATGGTAAATGGAATGATACGGCATGGCGTACAGGTGACTCCGCAGACCGCTTTAATAAATTAGTATTTATGGGGCGTGCAGAAGTAGACTTAGCCAAACGTCGCGAAATCTATTACGAGTGCCAGACGCTAATTAATGATGATGGCGGTGCTTTGATCCCTATGTTTGCTAACAACGTGCATGCTTTGAGTAAAAACATAGCTCATGGAGCAGTAGCTGCAAACTGGGAACTTGACGGTGGTAAGGCAGCAGAACGCTGGTGGTTTGAATAACACTTAGTTAGCTAATTAAATAGCTAATTAATAGGCAAACAACTAGGCCCGCGCTTTTTAATAAAAGCACGGGCCTTTTTTAATGGTTATTCTAAACGCCCGAAGAAGGTCATACGAGCTGGTTCTGACAGTGCTACATTAGCTTCTGCATTGTAAGCTAGTACCACTAGCATGCGTGTGGTCTCACCTAGTGTAGGTGTAACACGATGAAGTGCATCCCTGCCTCTAAACAACATTAAGTCTCCAGCATCTACTGAAGTCGCTTGCCCCTCCATCTCTCCGCTCAACACCTGGCTCACACCGGTGTAATTCATGTCGCCTTAATCAGAATTTCTTAGTTTTTCTACGTACTCAAATTGGCCACCATAAGTGGGACTTTGATTCAATAAGGTGATGGCAAAAGACGAATTGTCAAAATGCCAACCCAATTCTTGGTCTGCGCTGGCGTAGTGTAAGTTAATAGAAGAAAGAGGGTCGGCATAAGCGTGAAGTGAATTCTCGCCCAACACTAAGGCTAAGAATGAACGTAGCTCTTGCGCATCATAAAGAGCACGTAAGGGGGAATCTAAATCAATTTGGTCATCGGTAATACAGCCTTTGGAAGACTGTACCCATTTGTTGCGTGGGTGGTCATTAGAAAAATTTGAATCTTTCTGTGTAAGGTAAACGTTATGGCCAGATTCGGTATAAAAGGCTAGGTGCTGTTTGTTCTTTCCTTCGTCCACCACGGCGGTAAGTGCAGCTGGAGTGAGAAACTGCTTAAGAACCAATACACCGTCCTTATCAAATTTCTGCTTACAGGCTTGCTCATACTTTGTATCATGGATAGGGTGAAGAGCAAGGTTGATCACTTGGCTGAGTTGCATGTATTAGTCCTGAGTTGATCTAGGTGATAAGTATACCTACCCATGCCTCGCCAGAGCAGTGGCAACTGTTGGCTGAGTATGGGTCTAGCTGCATTAAATGTCGTTCGGCGAGTACTATATCAGCGTTATTGTCTAGATTAAAACTAGCGCTACCTTGAATGTTGAAGAACAAAAAGAGGTTGCCGTCTAAATCTATGGTTTGGTTAGTTTGTTGACTACTAGTAAAAACTTTGGCACTGCAGTCTTTACGCTTAGTCATAAGGTTAAAGTCGCGGATGGGCCCGCCATGCAAACGAGCTTCGATAAGGTCTTCACCTTTAAAATGGGCGGCATCACCCTGTTGCGCTAAAGACCATTGAATTCCTTCATTATTAGTTAGGGTCATACCGGTTCCATTAACTAAAATCAAACAACGGTCGTAGCCAGAAAAGTCTGAGAAAGTGCCGTTTTGGGTGACATCTGCCATACTTAGGCGCCATTTGAACGAATCACCGGACGAGTGCTTCAAGAGCTCAATGGTTGAGCCTAAACCATTACGCCAAGGCATGGTGACGAAGCTTTCTGGCGAGTATATCGTCGGCTCACTCATGTGAGCTGTCCAGCAACCGCGCGATGTTTCATTAGCTGACCACCCAACCAATAGCTCAGTTCCGCAGGTTTTTGAATATCCCAACAGACAAAGTCGGCGACATACCCAACCTTTAGTTTGCCATGACTTTGGCCTAAACCAAGCGCCTGAGCACCGTGGCAGGTTGTGCCTTGTAAGGCTTCTAGGGGTGTAAAACCGAATAATGTGCAGGCCATACTCATCATTAAACGTAACGATAATACTGGGGCAGAGCCTGGGTTACAGTCACTGCCAATGGCCATTGGCACTCCTAATTCACGCAAGCGTTGGATAGGTGGCAATTTAGTTTCTTTGAGGCAAAAAAATGCGCCGGGTAAAATCACCGCAACGGTGCCTGCAGCGGCCATAGCTGTGGCATCTTTATCGCTTAAGTATTCTAAATGATCGCTTGATAATGCTTGGTAGCGCGCAGCTAGGCCAGAGCCGCCTAAGTTGGAAAGTTGTTCGGCATGGAGTTTTACTGGCAGGTTGTGAGCTTGGGCGGCTTTAAACACCCGCTCAATTTGTTCCACAGAAAAAGCAATGCCTTCACAGAAGCCATCGACAGCATCAGCTAACCCCGCTTTAGCAATGGAGGGGATGATTTGGTCACATACCAAATCAATGTAGGCATTGGCTTGGTCTTGGTATTCTGGTGGTAATGCATGAGCTGCCAAACATGTGGTACGTAGTGTTACAGGTAACTGTTCACCTGAGGTACGGGCCACACGTAACATTTTTTCTTCTGTGGCTAGGTCTAAGCCATAACCAGACTTCACTTCTACACAAGTTACACCATCATTTATTAAGGCCTGAAGGCGCTTTTTTGCACTAATTAATAGCTCTTCGCTGCTGGCTTTGCGAGTATCTGATACGGTAGAAACAATGCCTCCACCCGCTTTAGCAATGTCTTGATAACTTGCACCTTGTAAGCGCATTTCATATTCAGCGCTACGATCGCCGCCAAATACTATATGTGTGTGGCAATCAACTAATCCTGGTGTAACCCAGCCGCCACCCAAGTTAACCACGGTAGCTGTATGGCTAGGTATGTCACAGGCTGGGCCAATCCACGAAATATGGCCATTTTCTACTGCTATGGCTGCATCTTTAATGGTGCCATAATCGTTAGTAGATGCCTCGTTTGATACCATAGTAGACGACATAGTAGCTGCATGGAAACCAATATAAACGGTATCAAATGAAGGCATGTTTTAAGTCCTATGTAGAGCTAATAAGCTATTTCAAAATGCCCTAAATACAGCTTGGCAGAATATCAGCAGGCATCATGTCATTATGGCAAGCCGTGATTAATAAATCATTAGCAGCGGCGATATCTGCAGCGAAGTAGCGGTCTTTGTCGTAAAATGGGACTTGAGCGCGTAACCCAGAGCGAGCTTGTTCTAGTAACGGGCTAGTGCTTACACCCGCACGAAAATCCAAACCCTGCACCGAGGCTAGAAGTTCTACCGCTAAAATACCGCGAGTATTTTTGCACATGTCTCGTAATCGCCGTGCTGCAAAAGTAGCCATAGACACATGGTCTTCTTGGTTGGCAGAAGTAGGGATGCTGTCTACACTAGCTGGGTGAGCCAAGCTTTTATTTTCACTAGCTAAAGCGGCAGCAGTCACTTGTGCAATCATAAAGCCTGAGTTAACCCCGCCGTTGTTCACTAAGAAAGGAGGCAGTTGGCTTAAGGCTGAATCGATTAAAAGGGCCATGCGGCGCTCAGATAAACTGCCTATTTCGGCAATAGCCAAGGCTAAATTGTCGGCTACCATCGCTACCGGTTCAGCATGAAAGTTGCCGCCTGAAATAATCTCTCCTTGGTTGGCAAAGACTAAGGGGTTGTCAGATACAGCATTGGATTCCACCTTCAATACACCCGCGGCATGGCGAATTTGCTCTAAACAAGCGCCCATTACTTGAGGCTGGCAGCGCAAAGAGTATGGGTCTTGAACCTTGTGGCAGTCGTCGTGTGAGGTGCCTATTTCACTCGTTGGTGTGAGCAGGTGACGATAGGCTATGGCGGAGTCTATTTGGCCTTGATGCCCCCGTACTTGATGGACACGAGCATCAAATGGACTGCGGCTACCTAAGGCGGCCTCTACAGATAGTGCACCACAGACTGTGGCTGAAGCCCATAGGTCTTCAGTATGGAATAACCCTTGTAAGGCAAAGGCCGTAGAAACTTGCGTGCCGTTGAGTAAGGCAAGACCTTCCTTGGGAGCTAGTATTATTGGCTCTAAACCAGCAATTTTTAATGCGGCTTGGCCAGAGATAATTTCGCCGCGGTAGCGAGCTTGGCCTTCGCCTAATAAAATGGCACTCATGTGTGCTAAAGGGGCTAAGTCGCCAGAAGCTCCAACGGAACCTTTTTCTGGAATACAGGGAAAAACCTCAGTATTAATGAGGGTTATTAAGGCTTCTATAACAGTTAACCGAATACCAGAAAAGCCACGCGCTAAACTATTCACCTTAAGCACCATGGCTAAACGCACGGTGGCGTCGTCCATAAATTTGCCAATGCCTGCGGCGTGAGATAAAACTATGGAGCGTTGTAGTTCTTCCTGGTCGTCCACTTCTATTTTGGTGTTAGCCAATAACCCAAAACCGGTGTTGATACCGTATACGGTTCTACCCTCTTCAATCACCTGATTCACAAACTGCTGGCTTTTGTGGATAGCCGGCAGAGCATCGCTAGTGATAGATACCCATACACGGCGGCGTGCCACCTGACGTAATTGGGCTAGTGAGATAAAACCTGGTTGTATTTCAAACTTGTACATGGCGTGCCTCAGTGTGTTTGGTTCTGTTTGATCATAGGAAGGTTTAAGCCCTGTTCTTGGGCGCAATCTATAGCAATGTCGTAGCCTGCGTCTGCATGGCGCATCACGCCTGTGGCTGGGTCGTTGTGTAGTACACGAGCGATACGTGCAGCGGCTTCGTCTGTACCATCACACACGATAACCATGCCAGAATGTTGGGAAAACCCCATGCCTACGCCGCCACCATGATGTAAAGACACCCAAGTGGCACCAGAAGCTGTATTGAGTAAAGCATTAAGCAACGGCCAGTCTGACACAGCGTCCGACCCGTCCAGCATACCTTCTGTTTCTCGGTTGGGGCTAGCAACAGACCCAGAATCTAAGTGGTCACGACCAATAACAATAGGCGCTTTTAGTTCGCCACTGCGTACCATTTCATTAAAGGCTAAACCCAGCTTGGCACGCTGTCCTAGACCAACCCAGCAAATGCGTGCTGGTAAACCTTGGAACTGAATACGCTCACGGGCCATGTTAAGCCAGTTATGTAAGTGAGCATCATCGGGTATGAGCTCTTTAACTTTGGCATCAGTTCGGTAAATATCTTCTTTTTCTCCAGACAGCGCTACCCAACGAAATGGGCCTACACCACGGCAAAAGAGAGGGCGAATATAGGCAGGTACAAAGCCTGGAAAGTTGAAGGCATTTTCTACCCCCTCTTCTAGTGCCACCTGGCGGATGTTATTGCCGTAATCTACCGTTGGAATTCCTTGATTGTGGAATGCCAGCAACGCTTTAACATGCACGGCCATTGAGGCTTTGGCAGCGGCAATGGTTGATTGGGGGTTATCGATGGCATTTTGGCGGTAGGTTTTCCAATCCATATTTTGCGGTAAGTAACCATTCAAAGGATCGTGGGCAGAAGTCTGGTCTGTTACTAAATCTGGTTTAGCTCCGCGTTTTAGAAGTTCTTGCAAAATGTCTGCTGCATTACCCAGTAAGCCAATAGACTTGGCTTCGCCTGCTTGGGTGTACAGTTCGATGCGCGCCAAAGCATCATCTATATCGCTGGCTTGTTCATCTAAATAGTCGGTTTGTAGCCGTAAATCGATACGGCTTTGCTGACACTCAATGTTAAGGGAGCAGGCGCCTGCCAAACTGGCTGCTAGAGGTTGTGCACCGCCCATGCCGCCTAATCCTGCGGTTAAGATCCAACGGCCCTTAAGACTACCACCAAAGTGCTGTCGTCCGGCTTCAACAAAGGTTTCGTAGGTGCCTTGCACGATACCTTGGCTGCCTATGTAGATCCAGCTGCCCGCAGTCATTTGGCCATACATGGCTAAACCTTTGGCATCCAGCTCGTTAAAATGATCCCATGTTGCCCAATGGGGTACCAAGTTGGAATTGGCGATCAGCACTCTAGGGGCATTGTTGTGGGTTTTAAATACCCCAACAGGTTTACCAGACTGTACTAGCAGAGTTTCGTCTTCTTCAAGCTCAGTAAGAGATGAGACGATCTGATCGTAACTTGCCCAGTCTCTAGCAGCGCGGCCAATGCCCCCATACACCACCAACTCGTTTGGATTTTCTGCTACTTCGGGGTCTAGATTGTTCATCAGCATACGCAAAGGCGCTTCAGTCATCCAACTTTTGGTGCTAATTTTGGTGCCAGTAGGCGCTTTGATATCGCCACTACGGGTACGGCGTGCGGCGAGTTCTTCGGTGCTAAGCATGGGTATTCTCCTTTACATGTATATACAACTAGTAAAACATACGCTCATTTTAGTACGTTGGCAAGCGAATATTATGGCTTAGGCTCGCCCAAAATGACCGAATAATTGAAATAGATGGCCTGGGGAGAGCAACCTGGCGCTGGTGACAATCTTCTGCCCGCACCATGTTCTACGTTTTATTTGAAGGCAAGGTTGGCTTGAACTTATAGTCAGCTGTTTTGCTTCAGTGGCGTTTGGAACTACTGCTTCTACTAGGTGTTCTCCTTCGGTAATAGGCGCTACTTTATTTAAATAGGCGAAGGGAGTGAGTTGTGTAAAGTCTTGTTCACCGTAGTTTGGGGCGAGTGCACTATTGACTATACGTTGTTCCAGTTGAATAGGTTGTTGGTTTTCAAAGTGAACTAAAGTTGATTTAAAAATCATTGCACCCGTGGGTATGCCTAGCTGTAACGCTTGCTCTGTACTTGACTTAACTAATTGTAATTCAACAACTATCGCTGTATGTTTATGGCCCCGGTCAGAAATTTCTTGAGCTATGTTATGTACTTCAAATAACGCTGAGTGAGATTTTTTGGCTGCTACAAATGTGCCCACGCCTTGTAGGCGGGTAAGCACTCCATCGGCGGTTAGCTCTCGCAACGCTCTATTGACGGTCATCCGGCTTACCCCTAATGCATAAACCATTTCGGCTTCCGATGGCAGGCGTTGCTCTGGTATCCAAGTGGCTGAGTCGATGTTATTCAAAATGGCTATTTTAAGGCGTGCGTAAATAGGCGCGTTGGTATTGGGCAGCGCGTTGAGTAAGCTTTGAGTCGTATCTGATTGGTGTGTATTCACAATGGGTCCATGAGTCTTGATTCTGGTAGGAGTATACAATCTTGACTTGACTATGCCAATTCATGTATTGTCTATACAAGTTAAAACTATATCATCACGGGTAAGCCAATAATGAACAAATTTTACTTTGCCGACCAAGCTTTAATAGTTTCAGGCTGGGCCAACAACGTGAAAATATCCGTTGTAGATGGCATTATTAGTGAAATTGAAGCAGATCAGTCCAGCCAAGGGTGTCAGCGGCTAACCGGCCCGGTATTACCTGGTATGGTGAATCTTCATTCACATGCGTTTCAGCGTGCTATGGCAGGTTTGGCAGAAGTTTGTTTAGACCCCAAAGATAGCTTCTGGAGCTGGCGTGACCTAATGTACGGCCTAGTAGCCAAGTTAGATCCCGAGCAGGTGGGGCAAATTGCCACTTATCTTTATATTGAAATGCTTAAAGCTGGGTACACTCAGGTGGCTGAATTTCATTATTTGCATCACCAGCAAGGCGGTCAAGCCTACGACAATCCAGCAGAAATGGCCCTGCAAGTGCGCCAAGCAGCTATTTATACCGGGATTGGCCAAACCTTATTACCCGTGCTTTATAGTCATTCAGGTTTTGGTGGGCAAACCCCTAACCTAGGGCAGGCCCGGTTTATCCACGATCTAGACGCTTACTTACACCTGCAAGAGCAACTGGGCCAAAACATAGATCCGCTTACGCATAACCAAGGTTTGTGTTTCCATTCATTGCGTGCGGTCACAAAATCACAAATTAAAACGGCATTAACTAGTCTGCCGCAAGATTGGCCTGTACATATTCATATTGCTGAGCAAATGAAAGAAGTGAACGACTGTATTGCCTGGAGTGGCCAGCGCCCGGTGGAGTGGTTGGCTAAAGAAGTTGGTTTTGACGCGCGTTGGTGTTTGATTCATGCGACCCATGTTAATGCGCAAGAAGTACAGATGATTGCCAGTAGCCAAGCTGTTGTGGGTTTGTGCCCTAGCACTGAAGCTAATTTAGGTGATGGTATTTTCCCTATCACAGATCTTGTGACACAGGGTGGTCGATTAGGTATCGGTTCTGATAGTCATGTGTGTGTATCAGTAGCCGAAGAATTACGGTTGTTGGAATACGGACAGCGCTTGCGTGATCAGCAGCGTAATCGAGTTTATAGTAGTGACCAACCTAGTGTAGGGGATTTTATTTATCAAACCAGTGCTGCTGGTGGTAATGCAGCCTGTAACATCAATACAGGCCTATCAGTGGGTGCCCGCGCAGACTTTATTACCTTAGATACTAGCCACCCTTTGCTGGCTAGTGCCAAACTGGAGCAACTTATCAATCGTTGGACCTTTGGTATTAATCACAACCCTGTGAAAGACGTTTTTGTGGCAGGTGAGCAAGTGGTAAGTTCGGGTTGCCATAAACTGGAACACAATGCATCTGCAGCGCTTGTGAAGAGTCTTAAAAAGTTATTTTCTTAAAATTAGGCATTAGCAATGGCATATGAAATGCTCAGCTTTGATCTGGGTTCGCGCAATTTCAAAGTAAGTGTTGCTTCCCCAGATACGCAGTGCTTGTTCGATCAAGGGCTCAATTGGTATTTTGGCTTTAACCCGTAAGAAGGACTTGCCTGTTTTAAAAAGGCGTTGGAACATGCCCCGTGCTGCGCAATGCTACATTGTTGGCCCGCCTATGTGTCGGGCCCTTTATACAATATGACATAGGGTGATTTCAGCCAAGCAGAAGCAGTGGAGTGTACGTCTTTTTGTCGTGGTCACATAGACGAATCTATCTCGCTGTCAGAAAGCGCTAAGCCGCTTGAAAAGGCGCTGATCAACGCTCTCTCGCAGTGTGTGCAAGAGGCTCATATAGTGTCTGAGGTAGAATTTGGCAGTTGGGATGATGCCTATGCAACTGCTATGCGTCAGGTGAATGTTGATTTCCCAGATAATCAGGATGTGATAGCCTTATTTGTCGAGTCGATGATGGCTCGTACACCCTGGAACATGTGGGATGTAAAGACCTGCTTACCCCCTAAAGGTGTTGACACATACGAGGCTATCAGCGTTTGTGAATATGCCATTGAGTTAGCCGACCAACATGACAAAAAACAGCATCCCGCCATATTGCACCTTCACATTCACTTGATCGAAATGTCGACAGAACCAGAAAATGCAATAGAGTCTGCCAACCGCCTTGTTGGCCTTTGTCCGGATGCTGGGTACATTCACCATATGCCTGGCCATATCTATATTTTGTGTGAAGAGTATGAAAAGGCAAAAATTGCCAGCGAGGCTGCCATTCGGGTCAATCTCAAGTACCTGTCTTATGCAGGGCCCGGCTCCGTTGCAAATAAGGGCCACTCAATACAATGTTCGTGATTTTACAAGGCGGCCTCTGTGAATCAGTTTAAATATCGTCACTTTCAGTATGACATTATTATTTGGGCTGTGCGATGGTACTGTAAATACGGTGTTAGTTATCGAGAGCTCGAAGACATGCTTAGTGAACGTGGTGTAGAGGTTGATCACCCCACTATTTATCGTTGGGTTCAACGCGATGCCCCTGAAATAGAAGCGAGATTAAAGTGGTACTGGCGACCTCGCTCAGGCGTAAGCTGGCAAGTTGACGAAACCTATATCAAAGTCAAAGGAAAGTGGGTCTATTTATACAGAGCCATTGATAAACATGGCCGAACCATTGACTTTTATTTGTCATCACGTCGTAATGCTCAATCAGCAAAACGCTTCTTAGGTAAAGCGTTAAGAGGATTGAAAGAATGGGAAAAGCCGCCAACGATCAATACTGATAAAGCCCCTGCATATGGTGATGCGATTAGACAATTAAAAGAAGAAGGAGAGTGCCCAGAAGATTTAGAACACCGGCAGGTTAAGTATCTAAACAATAGAGTGGAAGCTGATCATGGTCAGTTGAAACGACTGATCAATCCTGTCCGTGGGTTTCAATCGATGAAAACAGCCTACGCAACCATTAAAGGTTTTGAAGTCATGTACATGTTCAAAAAAGGCCAATTCAAATGTTGGCAATATGGACAAGGCCTCGTAGGAGAGATCTGTCTAATCACTAACTGTCTGCTAGATTTTTAGTTAAAAAGTAAAAATGACAAAATAAACTCATCCTGGTCAGCTGTTTGCAACGGAGCCAGGTATTGTACGCAATGGCTACTTACCCGAACGGACGGTGCAAACGGGTCTTGGCGATATTGACGTCAAAATACCAAAGGTTAAAGACAGAACAGGCCAAGGTATTAAGTTCAACAGTGGCCTTGTGCCGCCATATTTAAAGCGTGCGAAGACCATCGAAGAGCGGCTTCCATGGCTCTACTTGAAAGGGATCTCAACAGGGGATTTTAAGGACGCTTTAGCAGGCCTTTTAGGGGCTAATGCAAAGGATTTATCGTCCAATACCATTAGCCGTCTCAAACAAACCTGGGAAGGTGAATATGGCCAGTGGCGTAAACGTGATTTATCCAAACGGCGTTATGTATATATTTGGGCCGATGGTGTTTATTGCAATGTTAGGCAAGATGACAAGCTTTGTCTTCTTGCCATTATGGGCTCAGAGAGCACGGGGCGTAAGGAAGTTATAGGCCTTACAGATGGTTATCGTGAATCCGAAGCCAGCTGGCTAGAGTGGTTAGAGCAGCTTTGTGAACAAGGCGTTACAGTGCCTCCATAAGTCGCCGTAGGCGACGGTGCATTAGGTTTCTGGAAATCCATTACCAAGCACTGGCCAGCGACTAGGCATCAGCGTTGCTGGGGCCACAAGACCGCCAATGTATTGAACAAAGTGCCGAAGGCCATGCCGCCTAAAGTGAAGGAAAATCTGCACGATATTTGGATGTCGGACTCACGGGCTAATGCTGAAAAAGCCTTTGATTTATGCCTACGAAAGTATGAGGCTAAGTACCCAAAGGCGATGCACTGTTTACAAAAGGATCGTGACAAAATGCTAACATTTTACGATTTTCCAGCTGAGCACTGGGCCCATATTCGAACCAGCAATCCAATTGAGTCCGTGTTTGCCACAGTGCGACTTAGAACGACGAGAACAAAGAATTGCGGCAGCCGCATAACGACCTTGGCCATGGCCTTTAAGTTAATGCATACTGCTCAAAAACGATGGCACCGATTAAGGGGCTATCAACTGCTTGCCGACGTGATCGAAGGCGTTCAGTTTAAAGATGTGATCCGAGTTGAACAGGAAGCTGCTTGATGCCCATACACCACATTTGACTATACCTCAACCTAAAGCATTAAGAGGTAGGTGACGTCACCCACTGGCGTCCCCGAGCGTTTAGAAAACTTAGCTTGACGTAACAAGTTGTTAAACCCAATACTTTTCCATGTGGTGCTGAACGTATTGTCAATTTTAAGATCTATCTGGCTTAGTAAATCAGACGTCAATGGTGGTAAGGGTAAAGTTTTTGTGACAGAATTGATTTGATGTCTCTTGTGGTCTTTTACGTTGTCTAGTTAACAAGTATTTTACCAAAATAAGGCATAAAATCCTTTTAAATCAATATGCTATTGGTACTTCTTTGTGCATTTTGAACCCCGAAACTTGAGTTAAAAACCACATAAATTAAAAAGGTAATGTAATGTATGGAAAATGTAAAGAAAAAAGTCATTGTTGATACTGATATGGGGTGGGATGATGTGCTTTCCATCTTGTATCTCATAAAAAATCCTAATATTGAGATAATAGGAATTACAGTAACAGGTTGTGGAGAAACAAATCTGCGATGGGGGACGGTTATTGCCAAAACCCTTATGGAGCTGGGGAACCAAGTTCAAGCAAAAATTTGTGTTGGAACAAGTACACCTTTAAAATTTAACCATGTTTTCCCAAAATTATTTAAAGATGATATGAATGATCTAATGGGATTAATTGGATCTTTAAACCCAGAGACTTTGATCAGTATTGAAAAGCAACCTGCATGGGAATTTATTTCAGATGTACTAAATCAAACTGAGGAGGATATTACAATTCTTTCTCTTGGTGGCTTCACTAATCTGGCAAAAATGTTGGAATTGTATCCTTCAACTCGCATTGATAAAATTACAGGTATTTATGCAATGGCTGGTGCTGTCTATGTAGATGGCAATGTGGCAGCTTTGAATGGTGCACAACCTGATTGGAATCAAGGGCCAATTTACGCAACCAATTACGTGTCTGAGTGGAATGTCTTTGTTGACCCAGTAGCAGCTAAGAAAGTATTTGAATCGGAAATTCCTATTACCCTAATACCACTTGATGCTTGTAATTATGTAATATTAAACCCTGATTATATTGAAAAAATAACAGCTACAGATTCAATTTCAACACTAGTGAAAAACATTTTTAAGAAAAAAACTGGGAGTAGTAACGAAGGGACTCCAGTTCCTATTTTTGATCCTCTAGCAACAATGATTATGGCTGATGGCCTGGAAGGATACCAAACGTATAGTGAGTATTTGAATGTAAATATCGAAGATACTGAAATTGATAACCAATGTGGCAGAACTTATGTTGTAGGTTCAGGATCAAGAAAAATAACAATAGTTCAAGGAGTATCACAGCATGCCTTTGCGACAAATTTTTCTAATGTGATAAACGGAAATATTTTATGAGAATGTTTATGTGAGACCTTTGCACGAAACTTAAATAGTTCATGCTTTTTCTAAGATCTAGCTAAGAGTAGCTCTAAAATAAGCATCTGCACTATTTTTTTACAAATAGAGACTTTTGCCGCACATTAATTAACCAATTCATGTGGAAAATCCAAGCCTTTGAACTACACTTATAATATATAAAACAACAGGTTAGGAATATATCATGGCGTGGAAAAACCTTAAGCAGCTGAGCTTAGCAGATAGCCTGATGTCCTCCTGTGGTAGGATAGTTGCATCATTTAATTTTTAGGGGTGGCAGAGGTTTCTCTCATGCCAAAATATTCAATAGAACGTAAAGAGTCTGCGTTATCAAAGTGACTCAATCCAGATCGTCACTCAGTCGCTGAGGTTTCCAGAGCGGAAGGAATCAGTCAACAAACCCTGTACGCTTGGCGAAACAAAGCGAGGCAATCAGGAGTTTTAGTGCCCAATAAAAAGACACCAGAACGTCGGAATAAACAAACGAAGTTTACGGTTGTTTTAGAAACAGCCCCGATGAACGAACAAGGTAAGCGCCGCTAAATCGACGTCTATAACTTAGTCCGAAACATCTAGACACTATACCACTGCAATTAACTCACAGCAGAGGTATTACATGAACAACATAGAACGAACCAATCATTGGCAGGAACAAATTGATCGCTGGCAAACTTCTGGTTTAAGCGGCGCTCGCTTTTGCAAACAATACGATATTAATTTGGCCCAG
>Ga0209502_10002856_pt1 | contig 14006 bp, 16 predicted proteins | sample ArcticOcean_MG_C_10_FD_187442 | JGI IMG/M metagenome (GOLD analysis project Ga0209502, IMG submission 187442) | Marine microbial communities from western Arctic Ocean - ArcticOcean_MG_CB11_90 (SPAdes) (version 2) | ecosystem: Environmental > Aquatic > Marine > Oceanic | place: Arctic Ocean...
TATGTAAATGACACAATATTTAGAAACCAAAATTTAATATTTTTAGAATCTAAAGAATGGGTTAGTTCAAGTTATGGTGCCCCCCCCGTATTTATTAGCACTCCAAAGGTTTTAAATAGGAATATTGATAGCTATCTTTTTAATGTCGATAACGGAACAACTGTTTCGGAGTTTAATTATGAAAATGTCACATCTTCTTTAAATATTACTATTACTAATATAAAATTGATGCCTAATAGCCCTAATATTAACTTGCAGCAAATGATGAATTCTAATATAGAAATCATTGAAAAACTAGGAGTAAAAAATATCATAACTAAGTTTGAAAGTTTTCAAACTCCAAATGGAGCTGAAGGATTATTAATTTATGGCTCTGCAGATTTTCCATCAGAAAAATCAAATGATTTTAAGAAAACTAAATATAAAATATTTGGATTCGTTAACAATGAAGACTTTAAGCAGGTCTTTTTATCATGGCAAGAAGATGACGATTATATCCATAAAATCATTGATAAGATAGTGGATTCTATTGAATTAATAAAAAGTAAAAAGCAATTATGATTCTAAAAATACAGTTTCTAAATCCTGAGTTCTTTTGGATGCTTTTTGTTATTCCAGTAGTTTGCTTTTGGTATATATCCAAAAAGAACAAATTAAGTAATAGTATTTCTCTTCCGAACACAATTGCTTTTTTAACTCATTCTTCATTAATTTCAAAACTAAAGCCACTTTTATATATCTTAAGAGTTTTATGCTTAGTTTTTATTATAATCGCATTGGCTCGTCCTCAGATAATAGATGTATCCACAAAAGTTAAGAACAATCAAGGGATTGATATTGTCATGGCTATTGATGTGTCAGCAAGTATGCTTGCAAAAGATTTGTCACCTAATAGATTAGAGGCTTTAAAACAAGTTGCTGCTAGTTTTATTATGGATAGAACAAACGATAGAATAGGCCTTGTAGAGTATGCTGGAGAGAGTTATACTAAAACTCCTATCACCAGTGACAAAAACATTATAATTAGATCTTTAAACGAAATAAAATACAACACTATAATTGAAGGAGGTACCGCTATCGGAATGGGATTAGCCACGTCTGTTAATCGAATTAAAGACAGCAAAGCTAAAAGTAAAGTCATTATACTATTAACCGATGGAGTTAATAATTCTGGGTTTATAGATCCAAATACAGCTGCTGAATTAGCAATTGAGTATGGAATAAAAATTTATACAATAGGTATAGGAACCAACGGAATGGCTCTATCTCCTGTTGGAGTAGATAGTAAAGGAAAATTCAGTTATGCTAATATTCAAGTTGAAATTGATGAAGCTTTACTTATGGAAATAGCTGATTTAACAGGCGGGAAATATTTTAGAGCTACTAATAACGAAAAACTTCAAGATATTTATGATGAAATAAATAAACTAGAAAAATCTGATGTTGAAGAGATAAAATATTATAATCATCAAGAAAAATATAGACTTTATGTTTTATTAGCCCTTTTATTTCTGACATTGGAATTAATTTTAAAATACACAATCTTTAGAAGCTTTATATAATGTACCAGTTAGAAGAAAAAATATGGTTTTGGTTAATGGTTATTCCTGCATTGGTAGTTGTTCTATTTTTTATAAATGAGTTTTGGAAGACACGAGCTCAAAATAAGTTTATTACTAGATCATCATTGTTAAAGTTAAGCCCTAATTTTTCAAGGTTTAAACCTTATCTAAAATCTTTAATGAACTTAATTTCATTAATATTTCTAATTTTAGCCCTAGTTAATCCGCAAGTAGGGAGTAAGATGGAAACCTATAAAAGGTTTGGTATTGATATTGTTTTTGCAATTGACGTTTCCAGAAGCATGTTAGCTGAAGATATAGCTCCAAACAGATTAGAAAAATCTAAACAAATAGTAAATCAAATTATCAATAAACTCAATAGTGACAGAGTTGGTATTGTTGCTTACGCTGGGAAAGCTTTCCCGCAATTACCAATAACTACTGATTATTCTGCAGCAAAAATGTTTTTACAAAACATGAATACAGATATGATTTCATCTCAAGGAACTGCTATTGATGAAGCTATCCAGTTATCAACCACTTATTTTGATCAAAATACTAATACTTCTAAATTATTAATCATTATCTCTGATGGTGAAGATCATAATAATAGCTCACTTGATATTGCTAAACTTGCAGCCAGTAAAGGAATTAAAATATATACAGTCGGCGTAGGAAAAGAGAAAGGATCACCAATCCCCATTAAAAAAAATGGAGTCATACAAAATTACAAACGAGACAATAACGATGAGGTTGTTATAACAAAACTTAATAAAAAAGTATTAACTGAAATTGCCGAGATTACAAACGGAAATTTTATAAATGGAGAAAACACAACTTTTGTAATTAATGAAATTGATAAAATTTTACTAGAGACTGAAAAGGTAGAATTTGAAACTAAACAGTTTTCTGATTTTGATGACCAATTTCAATTGTTCATATTTATAGCTTTTATCCTCTTGTTTTTTGACATATTTATGTTTGATTCTAAAACAAGTTGGATTAACTCACTAAACTTATTTAACGAAAATAATGCAACAAAGAAAGATTAATATAATTCTATTTAATTACCTGATATTACTATTTTTAACAACAGGAGTAGCATTATCACAGCAAAATAAATACGAGACTTTAATTAAAAAAGCCAACAAGTCATTTCAAACTAATGTTAATTTGTCGGAACAAAATTATAGAAGAGCAATATCGGTAAGCCCTGATTCTATAAAGGGTCAATATAATTTCAGCAATAACTTATATGAAAACGGATATTATGATGAAGCTTTATTGAGTCAATCAGAGGCTCTAAAAAACGCTAAATTAGCTATTGATAAACATCAAATATTTCATAATATTGGTAATATTTTAATGCAAAAAAAAATGTGCAAAGAAGCTGTTGAAGCATACAAAAATGCATTAAGAAATAATACTCATGATGATGAATCTAGATATAATTTAGCTTTAGCCTTAGATTGCGCCAAAGATCAGGAAAATGAGAAAGAAAGCGAAGGGGAAGATGAGGACGAGGATAAAGAAAAAGACAAGGACAAAAGTGAAGATGAAGATCAAAAAGACGATAAAGATCAAAAAGGAAATGAAGATCAAAAAGACAATGAAGACCAAAAAGATAATGAAGACCAAAATAAAGGGGATAAACCAGAAGATAAGTCAAAAGAATCACCAGAACAGCGAGCAAAAAAGTTATCTCCACAACAAATAAAAAATCTTTTAGAAGCCATGAATCAAGAGGAAAATAAGGTCCAAGAAAAGATTAATGCCAAGAAGTTAAAAGGGGTTAAATTGAAAAATGAAAAAGACTGGTAATGAATTATAAATATTTTTTAAATATTATTTTATTATTTTTTAACCTTGCGGTTACATCTCAAATTATATTTGAGTCTAATGTTAGTAAAAAATCTTTAGGAATTAATGAGAGATTACGTGTAGAGTTTACTTTAAATGAAGACGGAGACAACTTTAAACCTCCAAGCTTTAAAAACTTCAAAGTTGTTGGAGGGCCCAGCCAGTCCATAAAAAATTCCTGGGTAAACGGAAAAAGATCATATAGGAAATCGTATACTTATTTTTTATCTCCCATAAAAATTGGTTCGTTCGAAATTGGTCAAGCTAAAATTGAAGTAAAAGAGGAGGTCTATAAAACCTCTCCTATTAATATAAAAGTCTTAAGTGCTGTTAAAAACCCTAACAAAGAGAATGACCCAAATTATATTTCAGATACGGAAGTATACTTAGTTTCTGAGGTTTCTAATAGTAATCCTTATTTAAATGAAGGGGTTTCAGTTGTCCACAAGCTTTACTTTTCCTCAAACATTGGAATTACCAACTGGAGAGAATTATCCTCCCCTAGGTATGCTGATTTTTGGAGTCAAAATATAAGTATCGAAAATTACAGTATCGAAGATGGTATTTATAATAACAAAGCCTATAGATATGTTACGCTAAAAAAAACAGTTTTATATCCTCAAAAAAATGGAGAGCTAACTATTGAGCCTTTATCTTTAGATCTAACTTTGCAATTACCAACAAACCGAAGAGATTTCTTTGGCCAAAGGATTATGGGATCTTCCCAAAAAATTGTGACATCTGGCGATAAAAAAATCAATGTTAAGCCACTACCCAAAAATAATGAATTACAGAACTTTGGTGGCGCAGTAGGATCTTTTAATTTTACATTAAATAGTTCAAAAACAAAGCTTTCAGTTTCCGAGGCATTGGAATTAAAGTTAGAAATAAATGGACAAGGAAATTTAAAGTTATTTCAACTTCCAGAGCTTAATTTATCTTCTTCATTAGAGGTATACCAACCTGAAAGAGAAGAGAAAATATCTACAAGTATAATTGGGATGGCAGGTAGTGTCCGTGATTTATATACAATTGTACCATCAAAACCTGGCAGATATAAAATACCAAAAATTTCATTCACTTATTTTGATATAGATTCTGAATCATATAAAATTATAAGTTCTAAAGAATTCACTATTGATGTTTCAGGGAAAGAGTGGAGTAATGAATCCGTAAAAACTAATAATTTTAAAATTAACTCTAAATCAAAAACAGTTGCCTTTTTGCCTTTTAAAACTAAAACTACATTAACCAAAATCAGAAAAAACTTCTTTTTTAATTCGTCATTTTTCTGGACCTTATTTTTAGCTCCTTTTATTATAACACTACTAATAATAATTATATTAACAAATTACTCTAAAGATAAAGGGAAGTATTCAAATAATGATTTGTTGTTACAAGCTAAAAAATTAGCCAAAAAACATTTATCAGAAGCTAAATCAAACCTTGGGAGAAAAGAAGATTTTTACGAATCTTTAGATAGGGCTTTACATAACTATTTGAAATCAATAATATCACTTGAAAACAGTAATTATACAAAAAATAATATTACAATTGAATTAGAAAAAAGACAAGTCCCCAAAGCTATTACTTTGTCTTTAAATAAATTATTTAAGAATTGTGAAATGGCTAGATATACACCAATTACAAATGTTGAGATGAAATCTGATTACACTAAAGCTATTGAAATTATATCACAAATAGATAAAGAAATTAATTGACTATGAAAAATTTTTTATTATTCACACTTATTCTCAATCTTAGTTTCTCACAAGAAAAAGACATATTTGTTACTGCTAATGAAAGATATAATGCTGGTGATTTTTCATTAGCTATAGAAAAATATCATGAAATTTTAATTAATGGAAATCATTCTTCAGATCTGTATTTTAATTTAGGTAATGCATATTATAAAGTCGATAGTTTAGCTTCCGCTATATATTATTATGAAAAAGGATTAAAATTTTACCCAAATAACGCTGATTTAATTCAAAATTTACAATATTTAAATAATCTTATCATCAACAATATAGATCCTGTAAATGTCGATGTATTAAGTAATAAAGCTAATTATATCTATAATTACTTTTCTTTAGATTATTGGTCTATCCTGTGTATTATTTTAGGTACAGTTTCATCTTTTTTGTTCTTATTGTATTACTTCTCAAGATCATCAAAAATTAAGAGAATAACATTTACGTTATTTGTTTTATCTTACATAATGACAAGCAGTATTTTATTTATCAGTTTTCAGAATTATAATTCTCGAACTGACTTTCAATATGCAATAGTATTTGATCAAAGTATTGATGTTAACTTAGAACCAAATAGTAATAGTGAAGTTTTATTTAAAATTTATGAAGGAACTAAGTTAGAAATTATAGAAGATTTTGACAATGATTGGTTAAAAATAAAATTACGTGATGGTCAAATTGGCTGGATAATTAAAAATAAATTAAAAATCATATAATGAGTATACATTCAGCTAGTCTTGTTCTCGAGGAGTTACTTCAAGGTAACTCGAGATTCCAAAAAAACCAGAGTAGTACCATTGTCAATAATAAAGAGTTTTTAAGTAAAGACCCCAAGGCAATTATATTATCTTGTATTGACTGTAGGGTCATACCAGAAGCAATTTTTGATCAAGGAATTGGTGATATATACGTAACTAGAATAGCTGGAAATATAGAAAATAAGGATATAATTAATTCTTTTGAATTTGCTTGTGATTATAAGGGTTGTAAAGTGTTATTAGTACTTGGTCATGAAGACTGTGGTGCTGTAACTGCTGTATGTGACGATCATAAAAAACTCTTTACAAATCTGAAGCCATATGTTTCTCCAGCTATTAGTGAGGTCTCAAATAGTATAAGTTTTACAGCTAACAGATCTAATTTTATCTCAAAAGTTTCTGAAAAGAGTATTCTTTTAACATTAGATAGAATACGCTCTAAAAGCACACTTTTATGTAATCTTGAAAAATCTAATAAAATAAAACTAGTAGGGGCGATGTATAATTTACAGACAGGAAAAGTTAAAATCTTAAACTAATTATTTTCTTGTAACACATAGGTTGATATTCGGATGCTAAAATCATTTAAAGGCTTATAATATATAGATGATTCTAGTTTGTTTTTCTCTACTAATTTTAAAGAACGATTAAGCATATTAAACATAAAAAACAGAACACTTAATATTAGCACATTTTTTAGAACTCCAAAAAAACCTCCTAATAATTTGTTGAATATACCTAAAGCTATCAGTTTTGCTAATTTTGTAATTAACTTCCCAGCAATTGAAAATATAAAAATAGTTAATACTAACAATATAAAAAAAGACAAAAAGAGAAGGTAATTATCCTCCCATTTAATAAATTTTTGTAGGTAATAGGACAAGTCATCATTGAATTTAGAGGCTAAGTATATTCCTAAAAGTAATCCGATCACAGAAGCAACCTCACTTATAAAGCCCTTAAACAGACCTTTTATAAACCCATATAAAAGGAAAAGTGAAATAAATATATCGATATAACCCATTAAAATGTTTTTACAAATAAAAGAAATTTTATTTATTGAATAACATAAATGATAATACTAACTTTGTATATTAAACTTAATAATGATTAATTCAAAACTTAAAGAAAGGTGGGGACTATTGACTCAAAAGTTATCAATTGATTTTCGTGATGGGGATGATATTGATTTAGACTCTATAATTTATTTAATTGGGGTTCAAGAACTACAACAACTTCACTCCAAATTTAGCAAAAATCAAAAGTTGGATTTGATGCATATCGCTATATGTAAATTGTTAAGTGATTATGGGTATTATGAATTCGATTATGTTGATGAGCAAGGTTGGCCACATTATAAATGCCTCAAGGAACTCCCAAGTTTAAAAGCTGGTGAGCAATCTATTTTAATGAAAGACGCTATTGTCAACTATTTCCTTAAATCTAATTATATTCAATAAGAATGATTAAATTTGGGTCCTGATTAAAAAAAAATGATTGAACAAATTTTAAATAATATAAAAGAAATTGAATCCTTCAAATCTACTAATAAGGATGAAATTGAAAACTTTAGAATTAAGTTTCTTGGTAAAAAAGGTTTAGTTAGTTATTATTTTTCAGAATTTAAAAATATTGAAAATAGCAGAAAAAAAGAATATGGTTTAAGCATCAATAAACTTAAAATATCTGCTCAAAATAAATTTAATGATTTAAGTTCTTTACTGTCTAGTAATTCAGCTAATTCAAATTCACTAAATGATCTTACTAGGCCAGGAAATTCTATAGAAATTGGTTCTAAACACCCAATTACAATTGTAAAAAACAGAATAATCGATATTTTCTCAAGTATAGGATATAATGTTAGTGAAGGTCCTGAAATTGAAGATGATTGGCATAATTTCACTGCATTAAATTTACCAGAGTATCATCCGGCTAGAGATATGCAGGATACCTTTTTCATTCAAACTAATCCTGATTTGTTATTAAGAACACATACAAGTTCTGTTCAGGTTAGATACATGGAAAACAATAAGCCTCCAATTAGAACAATATCACCAGGAAGAGTTTATAGAAATGAAGCTATTTCCGCTAGATCCCATTGTTTCTTTCATCAAGTAGAGGGACTTTATATTGATGAAAATGTCAGTTTTGCAGATCTTAAACAAACATTAGAATTTTTCACTAAGCAACTTTTTGGTAAATCAAAGATTAGATTAAGACCATCTTATTTTCCTTTTACTGAACCAAGCGCAGAGGTGGATGTGTATTGGGGGTTAAGAAATGAGACAGATTATAAAATGACTAAAGGCACAGGGTGGTTAGAAATTATGGGTTGTGGCATGGTTGATCCAAATGTATTAGATAATTGTGGAATAGATTCTAAAAAATATTCAGGATTTGCATTCGGAATGGGTATAGACAGAATAGCTCTTCTACTTCATCAAATCAAAGATATTAGATTGCTAAGTGAAAATGACACTAGATTTATTAAGCAATTTAAATCAACATTCTAATTCAATTTTTCGTTTAAATTTTTAAAAGTATTTTTTGGACTTTTTTTTAAGTATAGAATATCGTGTACAGCTTCAATAATCGGAGTCTTAGCTTTTTTCGGACTTTCAGAATTTAATTGCATCGCTTTTTTTGTTGAACTATACCCTTCAGCTATCATCTTCATTTCCATTTGAGCTGCCTTAACAGTATATCCTTTTCCTATCATATTTCCAAACATTCTATTTCTTGAAAAAACAGAATATCCAGTAACTAGTAAATCTCCCAAATAAGCAGAATTATTAATATTCCTTTTTATTTTATGTCTTTTTTTGATGAACCTGCTAATTTCTCTAATAGCATTACTCATTAATATACTTTGAAAATTATCTCCATAACCCAAACCATGTGCAATACCGGCCGCTATGGCATATATGTTTTTTAACATGCTTGCATACTCAATTCCTATAACATCATCACTGACCTTAGTTTTTATATAATCATTATTAAAATCTAAACAAACATTCTTAGCTAAAGCTTTTTTAGCACATGCAATAGTTAGATAAGAAAGTCTTTCTAATGCAACCTCTTCTGCATGGCATGGTCCAGCAATGACTAAGAAGTTTTCATTTTTTATTTGGAAATTTTTTACCATGTGCTCGCCTACTAAAAGCCCGCTTTCTGGAATTATTCCTTTTATTCCAGAAATAATAACTTTATTCGAAATATCTACTTTAATTTTATGGAGTTCAGAATTTATAAACTCCGACGGTACTACAAGAATAATAACATCTGCATTTTCTGCAACTTCATTTATGTTACTATTAACATGTACTCTTGATAGATTAAATTCAACAGAGCTTAAGTAATTTGGATTATGCTTATTATTAAGGATATAATCTAGGTTATCCTCATTTCTAATATACCAAGTAACTGACTTCAGATTATCAGAAAGAATTTTAACAATTGCTGTTGCCCAGCTACCACTTCCTATTACTGCATATTTTGAATTAGATTTCATTCTTTTTAGATATTTATTTCAATATTATTACTAGTTAGATACTTAAAAACTTTTGGGTGTATTTTTAAATTACTTACTTGATTAGCAGCAATGCTCTTTCTAATTCCAGTAGCTGAAACATCAATATGTGGGCCATTCAGGTAATGGATATTTTGATGTACCATTTTGGACTCACCTAATAAACTTTTTCTTGGATAAACATAAATCTTGTGATTTTCTATAATTCTATTGTACTCTTTCCAAGTTGTGAATTTGTCCATATTATCATTTCCGATTATTACGCTAAAAATATTTTTTGCATTTTTAGCTTTTAAATACTCTAGTGTGTCTATTGAGTAATTAGGGGACTGTAGATTTTTCTCCACATCTTTTGGTAAGATATTTTTATGTTTCTCAAATGCAATTTGCAACATGCTATATCTGTGTTTGAAATCAATAAGTATATTATTTCTCTTATGTGGACTTTGCGGAGTTAGTATCAGCCATACTTTATCTAATTTACAATTATTTAAAACGTAATTGGCAACACTAACATGTCCATCATGTACAGGGTTAAATGCGCCAAAATATAGTCCTATATTCATTATTAGTTTGTTATAAACTGATAGATTATTTTTTTAGTCTCCTCAATTGCTTCTTGTAAATCATCATTGACAATGACAAAATCATATTTATCTGAAAAGGTAAGTTCGCTTTCAGACTTACTTAGTCTAGTTTCTATACTTAATGCGGAGTCAGTTTTTCTGTTTATTAATCTATTTTTAAGCTCCCTTAAATCCGGAGGTTTTATAAAAATAGAAATACTTTTTTCTGGAAATTGTTTTTTAATGTTTAATCCGCCCACAACATCAATATCAAAAACAATATTTTTATCATTTTTATTTAACCTAACTATTTCTGACTTAGTAGTTCCGTAGTAAACGTTTTTATAAACTTCTTCCCACTCTACAAATTCATTATTTTGAACTTTTTCTTTAAAATTATCTACAGATAAAAAATGGTAATCTTTGCCGTCTAATTCATTATCTCTTTTAGTTCTTGTAGTAGATGAGATTGAAAACCCTAGATTTAATAAATCTATCGATAATAGTTTTTTCACTATCGTAGTTTTACCAGATCCTGAAGGAGCAGCAATTATAATTAATTTTTCTTTTTTCATTACAGAACGTTTAATAACTGTTCTTTTATTTTTTCTAACTCATCCTTCATTTGAATTACAATTTTTTGCATTTCTGCGTTATTTGCTTTTGAGCCTATGGTATTTATTTCTCTACCAATTTCTTGACCAATAAATCCTAATTTTTTACCATTTGAAGTATTATTTTCTAGAGATGATAAAAAGTAGTTTAAATGATTGTTGAGTCTCACTTTCTCTTCTGTAATATCAATTTTTTCTATGTAATATATTAACTCTTGCTCAAATCTATTTTTGTCATGGTCAATATTTAACTTTTCTACTTCGGCTTGAATTTTGGATCTAATATTATCAATTCTTTTTGAATCAATTTTTTCAATTTCATCTAATAATTCTTTAATTGTATTTGTTCTGTTTATAAAATCATTTTCTAAAACCAACCCTTCATCTTTCCTGTATTTAATAATTTCACTAAGGGCATTTTCAATTTCATTAAAAATTATAGGCCAATCTGCTTTGTTATCTTCAATCTGTTCATTTATAATTGCATCAGGCATCTTAACAGCAATTTTTAATAGTTCAACAGCAGACCCATCTACAATTTCTCTCAATTGATCTATGTAAGTGTTGATGAGTTCTGAATTTAACAAAGAGTGTTTTTTATTAGTACTAGACTCCATATATAATGAAAACTCTACTTTTCCTCTTTTTAGTTTGTCGGATAAATGTTTTCTTATAAACAGTTCCTTAGATCTTACAGAACTTGTTATTCTTGTATTTAAATCTATATTTTTACTATTAAGTGACTTTATTTCTATGGTTAGGTTTCCACTTTCCAATTGTACGGTAGATTTTCCGTATCCAGTCATCGATTGAATCATAAGATTTTATTTTTATTTTACAAAGATATAGAAAACTCAATTAGTTTTTTTCTTTAAGGAAACTAAATAAATCCCTGTAAATACAAGTGAGATTGATATTATATCTGTCAATTTTAAAACATCGCTTCCTGATGTAATTGCATAAATAATTCCAATTATTGGTTGAAGATATATAAACATTCCAACCGTAGATGCCTTCAGTGTTTTTAACGCATATACATTAAGTAAATAAACAGCAAATGTTGCCCCTGTTATGACAAAACCAAGTTTTAGGAAAGTGATTCTATCATAGACTTGCCAAGGAATGTCTAAAAACTGCTGAACAGAAAATGGTGCATTTAATATCACTCCTAAAAGAAATAACCATTTCATAATTGTTATTACAGAATATTTTTTAGTCAAAGATCTCACAGCGACTAAGTATATCGCATAAGAAATACTATTTAATAACAAGAATAAATTACCAGACCTTATATCCTCAGGATTAATATTGGTTCTGGTATTAATAAGTATTATCGAAATCGCCCCAATAAATCCTATAGCAACACCAATTACCCTAGTTTTTATTACTTTTTCTTTTATCATAATAATAGAAATAATGAATACTATTATAGGAGAAATGGTTGAAATTATTGAGCTATTAATTGGAGTAGATAACTCTAACCCTTTTATGGCAGAAATCATATTTACGGACATGCCAAAAACAGTACAGAATAAAAATTTTGACCAATCCTCTTTTTCAATTTTTTCATGTTTGCTAAATATAGAAATAATCCAAAATAGAGTGCAAGCACCTAATACCCTGGCGAACAGTAAGGCTGAAGGTGTTATGTAAAATGGCATTAAGTTTTTTGTAATAGTATGGTTTAGCCCAAAAATTGATGAGGCTGATAATGCAGCAAAAATTGCAAGTAGTCGATTATTCACTTAGATGTTTTTTTAACTCTAAGACATTTTTTTTGCTATTTCCAATAAAAATTTTATTACCTGTAATTATGACTGGCCTTTTCAGGAATGTGTAGTTTTCTAAAATGTAATTTTTATATTCAAGCTCAGTTAAAATCATATTCTTCAGCTTTTTTTCACTAAATAGTTTAGCTCTTTTATTGAAAATAGATTCATAATTTTTTGACAAATCATGAATCATTTCTATTTCCTTTATAGTTATGGGATTAGATTTGATTTCTCTAAACACAAAAGAGCTATCTAAGTTAAGTTCATTAATTATTCTTGTACAAGTATTGCATGTCTTTAGATAAAAAATTATCTTCATATTCAATTGCATTTTATTTTACAATTAAAGGTATTATATAGTTTTAGATAGTACTAATTAATATCTATTTTTGTTAAAAAATTTAAACCTATGAAATTTAATACTAAAACCATTCATGGAGGTCAAAAGCATGATCCAGCTTACGGGGCTGTAATGCCTCCAATTTACCAAACCTCTACGTATGCTCAAACAACACCAGGTGGCCACAAAGGCTTTGAGTACTCAAGAACCCATAATCCTACTCGAAATGCTTTAGAAAACTCATTTGCTAGCATAGAAAATGGAAAATATGGCTTAGCATTTGGTTCTGGTTTAGCAGCAATAGATGCTGTGCTCAAATTATTAAAGCCTGGTGATGAAGTTATATCTACAAATGATTTATATGGTGGGACATATCGATTGTTTACTAAAATATATGAAGATTTCGGAATTAAGTTTCATTTCGTAGGAATGGAAAACACTTCTAATATAGAATCTTTTGTAAATAAAAATACAAAACTATTATGGGCAGAAACTCCAACGAACCCTATGTTAAATATTGTGGATATCGATGCTTTATCAAAAATAGCAAAAAATAATAATATTCTTTTTGCGGTTGACAATACATTTGCCACCCCTTATATTCAAGCGCCTCTAGATTTTGGAGCTGATATTGTAATGCATTCAGCAACTAAGTATTTAGGAGGACATAGTGATGTCATTATGGGTGCTCTTGTTGTCAATGAAAAAGATTTAGCAGATAAATTATATTTTATTCAAAATGCTAGTGGCGCAATACCAGGCCCGCAAGACAGTTTCCTTGTTCTTCGAGGAATTAAAACCTTGCACATAAGAATGCAAAGGCATTGTGAAAATGCAAAAATGGTTGCAGAGTTTTTAAACGATCACCCGAAGGTTGAAAAAGTTTTTTGGCCTGGGTTAATAAGTCATAAAAACCACAATATTGCTAAGGCACAAATGAATGATTACGGAGGTATGATTTCTTTTACCACAAAGGGAAATGATTATAATAAAACAATCAATATCCTCGAAAAATTAAAAATATTTACTTTGGCGGAATCTCTTGGTGGAGTTGAGTCACTTTCAGGTCATCCAGCTAGTATGACTCATGCAAGTATTCCTAAAGTAGAAAGAGAAAAGTCTGGGGTTGTGGATTCTTTAATAAGACTTAGCGTTGGTATAGAGGATATTTATGATTTAATTGAAGATCTAAAACAGGCAATAGGTTAAATATTTTATTAATATGATAATATTGTTGTTATTTATAGTAAG
>Ga0209502_10002858_pt1 | contig 14004 bp, 13 predicted proteins | sample ArcticOcean_MG_C_10_FD_187442 | JGI IMG/M metagenome (GOLD analysis project Ga0209502, IMG submission 187442) | Marine microbial communities from western Arctic Ocean - ArcticOcean_MG_CB11_90 (SPAdes) (version 2) | ecosystem: Environmental > Aquatic > Marine > Oceanic | place: Arctic Ocean...
CACCTGGTGATATAGTAAACATACTTACCACTAAGCAAAGGAAATCATATTATCAAGGTAAAATTACCGAATTTCATAAATATTCTGAAATAAGAACAACCCCAAAATGTGAACATTTTGGGGTTTGCGGAGGTTGTAAATGGCAACATATTAATTACGAAGAACAATTAAAGTTTAAAGAAAATGAAGTAGAAAACAACCTAATTAGAATCGGAAATTTAGTACTTCCTAAGATAACTCCAATTAAAGCCGCAAAAAATGATTATTTCTACAGAAATAAAATGGAATATTCATTTAGTGACTCTAGGTGGTTAAGTATTGAGGAAATTCAATCGAAAAAAATAATTGAAGAAAAAAATGCTCTTGGATTTCATATTCCTGGAATGTGGAATAAAGTAGTTGACATCAATAAATGTTGGCTTCAAGAAGACTTTACTAATATAATTAGAAATTCAATTAAAGAGTTTTCAGTAGAAAACAATATTCCGTTTTTCAATCACTCTAATCAAAGTGGAGAACTAAGGACTCTAATGATAAGAACTACTAGTACCGGTGAGGTTATGATTTTAGTTCAGTTTTATTCGAACAACAAGGATAACAGAAAACTATTATTAGACTACATAATAAAAAAATTTCCAACTACTAATTCTTTATTATATGTGATTAATAATAAAGCCAATGATACTATATATGACCAAGAAGTGAAAACTTATTATGGGGATAGTTTCATTACCGAGCAAATGGAAGGTCTTAAATTTAAAATCAATGCGAAGTCATTTTATCAAACAAATTCAGATCAGGCATATGAATTATATAAAATTGTGAGAGATGTAAGTGACTTAGATAGCACTAATATTGTTTATGATCTCTACACTGGTACAGGTACAATCGCTTTATTTGTAGCTAAAAATGCTAAAAAAGTTGTAGGTATTGAGGCCGTTCCTGATGCTATAGTAGCAGCAAAAGAAAACGCTGATAATAACAATATAAAAAATGTTGATTTCTATGTTGGGGATATGAAGACAGTTTTTAATGATGATTTTATTAAAGTAAACGGCCATCCAGATGTAATTATTACAGATCCTCCCAGAGATGGAATGCATAAAAAAGTAATTGAACAAATAAAAAATATTTCACCATCTAAAATCATATATGTTAGTTGCAATAGCGCTACTCAAGCTAGAGATCTTGAATTACTTAAAGATGATTATAAAATAATTAATTCTCAAGCTGTGGATATGTTTCCACAGACGCACCATGTAGAAAATGTTGTACTTTTAAAGAAAAAATAATTATGAAGTTTCATCATTATATATATTGGATATTTATATTTAGTTTTATTACTAGCTGTGAAAAAGATGATATCTGTGCTGAATCTACTTCCACTACCCCACAATTAGTTATTACTTTTAAAGATGCTGACAATACTACGGAAAGCAAACCTGTGGAATCTTTAGCAATATATGCATTAAAGGATAATGAGTTAATTCTAATTGAATCAATAAACGGAATCAATACTGATTCTATAGCCATACCTCTAAGAAACGATATTAGTATTTCTAACTTTAAATTTTATAAAAATTACTCTCTAATTGATGGAGTAATTCTTGGAGAAGAAAATCACATATACTTAGATTACAATATCGAAGAAGTTTTTGTTTCAAGAGCTTGCGGATTTATAAATAATTATACCGATTTATCGGTTTTTAATTATGACCCTAATGTATTTGGACTTCCAACAGTAACATGGATTAGTGGATATGAAATTATTAACCCAATAGTAGAAAACGAAAACCAAGCACATGTTAAAATATTTCACTAAAATATTATTTGTTTTCATAATACCTGTTTTTACTTTCTCCCAGGAAAGTACTGTTGCAAATGATTCTATAGAGTACGAACAAAAATATGGACTTAGGGTTGGATTTGATTTATTCAAAATATACAGTGATGGATTTGAGATTAATGCCGACTATAGACTAAGCAATAAACTTTATATAGCATCTGAGATTGGGCTAAGCGAAAAAACTATTGATGAAAACTATTTAAACTTTACATCTAAAGGAACTTATATAAAGACAGGTATTGACTACAATATGCATACTAATTGGTTAGATATGCAAAACATGATTTTTTCAGGGATAAGAGTAGGCTACAGTATGTTTGATCAAACAATTAATAACTATACTATATATGATACAAATAGTCAAACTTGGGGACAAAGCATTATAAATATTCCTATTAGTAACACAAATCTTTCATCTTTATGGTTGGAATTAATAATTGGGATAAAAGCTGAAATATTAAATAATTTATTTTTAGGATTCAATTTAGAAGTAAAAAAAATGATTGATTCCGATTCAAAAAATAATATTCAAAACTTACATATACCTGGATTTAACAAAACCTATGAAGGCAGTTCTTTTGGAGTAGGTTTCGGATATAAAATATCATACCTAATTCCAATTATAAAAAAGTAATAGCTACAGATTTTTTTTTGCTTTTTTACTACCATCATAAACTTCGTATTTAAGGAAAGTTGATTCTAACTTAGCATTAAATAATTTTATTTTTTTAGAAGGTCTTAATCCAACATATTTTAATGCTTCCATATTAGATGTTATAAACCATGCTGTACTATTTGCATAGTTTCTTTTTAAAGTATTTCCAATATTACCATACAGTTCTTCCATATTTATTTCTAAACGCTCACCATAGGGTGGATTAAAAATTATATGCAAGAAATCATTATTAGATTTTGAAGTCTTAAAATAATCATCGTGTCTAATAGATATAAAAGATTCTAAACTTGCATTTTTAACATTCTCTGTTGCCTTTGACACTGCACTTGGAGCTTTATCAATGCCATAAATATTATGATGAAAATCTCTTGTTTTAGCTAATAGTGAAGTTTCAATTGTCTCAAAAAGATCTACATCCCAATCCATCCATTTTTCAAATGCAAATTCATTTCTCATCAGATTAGGAGGAATATTACAAGCTATCATAGCTGCTTCAATTAAAATTGTTCCACTACCACACATCGGATCTAGTAAATCAGATTGACCATCCCAACCGCTTAGCATAATAAGTCCCGCTGCTAAAACCTCATTAATAGGTGCGATGTTAGTCGCAGTCTTATACCCACGTTTGTGTAAGGATTCGCCAGATGAATCTAGCGAAACATTACAAAACAATTTGTCAATATGTATATTGATTTTTAGATCTGGAAATTTTAAATCTATTGAAGGACGTTCACCTTTAACAGCTCTAAATCTATCAACAATAGCATCTTTTGCTTTTAAAGAAATGTATTGAGAATGAGTAAAAACAGTCGAATGAACTGTAGAATTAATTGCTATAGTTCCTTTATAGTCAACGTAATCCTCCCATTTTATATTATAAATTTTATCGTATAAATCAGCTTCATTAACTACTTTAAAAGATGCAATTGGTTTAAGTATTTTAATAGCTGTTCTTAGTGCTAAATTACACTTATACATAAAACCCTTGTCACCATAAAAAGTAACATTCCTCACCCCTTTTTTTACTTTTTGAGCACCAAGTTGAGTAAGCTCATTTGCAAGAAGGTCCTCAAAACCAAATAAGGTTTTTGCAACCATTTGAAAATTATTTTCCATAAAATATAAATATCAGTGTCAAAAATACTTTATTTTTGACGATCACTGAATATATTTTATGCCTAAAAACAATAATACTTTACAAGACTCTTGGTTTGACACACCATTTTATCATATTTTATATAAAGACAGGGATTATAAAGAGGCTGAAATATTTTCAACTGAATTAATGAAGTTTCTTGATTTACCAATTGAGACCAAAATTTTAGACTTGGCATGTGGTCAAGGAAGGCACTCTGTAAATTTGAATAAAATGGGGTATAATGTCACCGGAGTAGATATATCAAAAGAAAATATCTTTAAGGCAAAAAAATATGAAAATAATAGTTTAAGTTTTGATATTCACGATATGAGAAACCCCATGTCTAATAAATTTGATTTAATCGTTAATCTATTTACAAGTTTTGGATACTTTGACGAGTTTAATGATAATTTAAAAACTTTGAGTAGTTTAAAATTGAGTTTAAATAAAAACGGTATAGGTGTTATTGATTTTTTAAATATCAATAATGTAAAAAATAATTTAATTTATCAAAATAGTGAAGAAATTGAGGGAATAAAATTCAACTTAAAAAGGTATTTTACTGATGGTTTTTTAATTAAAGAAATAAATTTTAAACATAATATGAAGCAACATACTTTTAAAGAAAAAGTTAGGGCATTAACTTTAAGTGATTTCAAAGATATGTTTAAGCAGTCTAAAATCGAAATACTTCATATATTTGGAGATTATAAATTAAATAAATTTGATATTAATAAATCGAAACGATTAATTTTTATTTTTAAATAATTAAATATGTATTTATATCCATTTTTAGCCGTAATTATAGGTGCACTAATTGTTATCTTTTTATCTAAAAGAGCTATACAGATTAATTCTCAACTTACACTAGCATTTAGTGGTGCGTTTCTTTTATCAATTACCGTTTTTGATCTTTTACCAAGTGTTTATACTGTTGAACTGTTTAACTCTATCACTAAAATAAACTATGATCAAAGATTAATTGGTTTAATGATTATGATTGGAATTCTTTTTCAAGTTATACTAGAGTTTTTCTCTAAGGGTGCTGAACACGGACACATACACATTAACAATAATAAATTGCCTTGGGTTTTGCTTATAAGCTTATCTCTTCATGCATTTGTTGAGGGTTTTTCAATTCACTTAGATCAAAATATTTTATACGGCATATTTGTTCATAAAATTCCAATTGCTTTTATTATAACCACATCACTTTTAAATAGTAAAATCAAAAATCACAAAATATTATTTTTTATATTATTTTTTAGTGCAATGACACCATTTGGAACATTTATATCAAATAACAGTTCTCAGCTATTACAATATTCAACCCTCATTGACTCTTTTGTAGTTGGAGTATTATTACATGTGTCTACTACAATTTTATTTGAAAGTAGCGAAGGACATAAATTTAATTTAGCTAAAATTTCTCTTATTACTCTAGCTATTATTTTGGCATACCTGATTTAGCAGACCATAACTTTTTTAAATAGTATAAATCTGGAATATCATTTTTGGGAGATAATGGCTCTAAATCGCCAGACTGAAAAGCTTTTTGCAGAATATCTTCTATGTAATAATCTTCGATAACTTCTGGTGGTGAATAGCTTTCTTTTAAAGACATATTAAAGATTTTCGCAGTAGTATTAAACAAAAAAGCATTAAATCCGTTTTTTAAATCTTTTATAACCTCATACACAGTAAATCCAGTATGCCTATTTATTAATTTTATTAAAATTTGACCTTCAGTTTGAGTTAATTTTTTTAATTCATCGGTAAATTTTCCTTCAATATATTTTTGAGTTCTTTTGATATATCTCTTGCGATTTCTTTTTCTTTTTATATCATTTACTCTTTCGTATAAAGATTCTAGTCTAACAGATGCTAACTTGGCATAAGGATAAACCTTTAGTGTTTTTCTTTTTAATATTAAATATTGTCTTAACTTATCTCTATCGGAGAATTTAATTTTTGGTAGCAAAGAAATTTCATTTAACTCAATTGAGTTTTTCATTATTGAGTCCCCCTTTATAATTATATAGGTATCACCCTTATTATTATCTTGAGAAAAAGAAAATAAACTATAAAAAATTATTAATATGGGTAAATAAAACTTCATTTATAAATTTATTACAAAAATAACTATAATTAAATATGGTGAAGTTAATTAATCATTAAAATAGCTACAATTAAAATAATTCATATTATTTTTACTTTGTTACAATTAACACTAAAAAAATAATAGAATGGCTAAGGATAATATATTAAACAAGAAATCTTTAAAATTTTTAGAAAACTACTTAAACAACCCCTCTCCTACTGGATATGAATGGGAAGGGCAAAAGATATGGATGGATTATCTTAAGCCTTATGTAGATGAGTTTATTACTGATACTTACGGCACAGCAGTTGCCGTTATAAATCCTGACGCAAAATATAAAGTAGTTATTGAAGGACATGCAGATGAAATATCATGGTATGTAAATTATATTTCTGATAATGGATTAATATATGTCATTAGAAATGGTGGTAGTGATCATCAAATAGCTCCAAGTAAAATTGTAAATATCCATACAAAAAACGGTATTGTAAAAGGAGTCTTTGGTTGGCCTGCTATTCACACTAGAGTATCATCAAAAGAAGAAACTCCAAAAATTGATAACATATTTATTGATGTAGGTTGTAAAACAAAAAAAGAAGTTGAAAAATTAAATATTCATGTTGGATGTGTCATCACATACCCAGATGAATTTCATATTCTAAATAAAGATAATTTCGTTTGTAGAGCACTAGATAACCGAATGGGCGGATTTATGATTGCAGAAGTTGCAAGGCTATTAAAGGAAAATAAAAAAGAACTTCCTTTCGGCTTATATATAACGAACTCAGTACAAGAAGAAATTGGATTAAGAGGCGCTCAAATGATCGCTGAAACAATAAAACCTAACGTTGCAATTGTTACAGATGTAACGCATGACACAACTACCCCTATGATTGACAAGAAAAAAGAAGGGTTTTGTGAATTAGATAAAGGTCCTGTTATCGCTTATGCTCCTGCTGTACAACAAAAGTTAAGAGATTTAATAATAAATACTGCAGATAAAAACAAAATACCTATTCAAAGAGCAGCATTATCTAGAGCAACAGGGACAGATACAGATGCTTTTGCTTACAGCAATGGAGGTGTTGCTTCTGCATTAATTTCACTTCCCTTAAGATACATGCATACTACAGTGGAAATGGTTCACAGAAACGATGTTGAAAATGTTATAAAATTAATTTACAATACACTTCTAAACATTGAGAATAATGAAGATTTTAGTTACTTTAAGTAATATTTAAAGTATAATATATTTTGTTTAACTTAACGAGTAATATTTGATTTCGAAAAACACTACAGATATGGTTCAAAATTTTGCGAAACTTTTTTTAATTATAATTTTTATTTTTTCTTGTAGTTCAGATGAAAATAATATTATTGATGTGCCAGATGAACTTACTACTACAAAAAATAATGTACTATTAATAATAGTGGATGATGTTGGTTTAGACGCAACAATAGGCTACAATATTGGATCTCAAAAACCTAATATGCCTAATCTTCAAAATTTAATTAATTCAGGAGTTAAATTTAATAATGTATGGTCTAATCCAGTTTGTTCGCCAACTAGATCAACAATACTCACTGGAAAATACGGATATAGGACCTCGGTATTAAATGTTGGCGATCAATTATCTACATCTGAGAATTCTCTACATAACTACTTAACTCAAAACTCAAGCTATAGCTCTGCACTAATAGGGAAATGGCACCTTTCAGGTTCTACTGCAGATCACAACCATCCAAATAATTTGGGAATAGATTACTATTCTGGCATGATAGGTGGAGGTATTCAAAATTATTCAAACTGGACCTTTTCTGAAAACGGAAATACTTCAAATACAAATCAATACTCAACTACTAAGTTGACAAATGAAGCAATTGACTGGATCAATGACCAAGACAGCGAATGGTTTTTGTGGCTAGCATATAACGCACCTCATACCCCTTTTCACTTACCTCCTAATGATTTACACACTCAAGGTGAGCTTTCAACTGATCAAGCAACTATTGACTCAAATCCACTACCCTACTACATGGCAATGCTTGAAGCTGTAGACAGTGAAATGGGAAGGTTATTTAATAGTATTGGTGAAGAAGAATTAGCAAATACAACGATAATATTTATTGGTGATAATGGGACACCAAATCAAGTCGTACAGCAATACAATTCCAATAGAGCAAAAGGCTCATTATATAAAGGAGGTATTAATGTCCCTATGGTTATTTCTGGTAATCAAGTTAATAGGTTTGATCAAGATGAAAATGCATTAATAAATACAACTGACCTATTTACAACTATTACAGAACTATGCGGGGTTAATAATCAAAATATTCACGACAGCAAGAGTTTTATAAGTTTATTAACTAGTAGCTTTAACAGCAATTCTAGAGATTATATATATTCTGAAATTGGATATGAGGGTTATACAATTAGAAACAGTACTCATAAGTATATTCATTTTGAAAATGGAAACGAGGCTCTATTCAACCTAAATAATAATCAATTTGAGTTTCCTAATTTGTTAAATGCGAACCAGCTTCCTTTATCTGAAGTAAATAATTCAAATAAAAACGAACTGATTAGTAAACTTGAAGAAATAAGAAATTAAGAGACTTAGTTATTAGTACTACTTAAAAGAATAAAATACAATTTCAACGCGTTTCACTTTCGTGAGAACAGGAGCAGGTACAGTTGCTTGTGCATATAGTGACGGAGGTGTTGCTTCTAAATTAATTTCACTAACCTTAAGATACATGCATACAACAGTAGAAATGATTCACAAAAAAGATAACGAAAGTGTTATTAAATTAATTTGAGAATAGGGTTTTTTAGTTACAAAAAATAAGTAGTAAAAAACCATGTAAATATGTTGTTATTGTTTTTTTAAACTATTGTATGTTTTTAGTGCTACTATTACCTTAGGAGACAATAATAATGTTGCTAGCATAGTTGGAATGGCCATTAGAGCAAAAAAGCTATCAATAAGATTTATCATTAAACTTAAAGATGTTGTTGCTCCGATAATTATACTAAAAATATAAATATAATTATAATATTTCTTGTTGTTAGCTCCAAATAAAAAGGACATACATTTAGTTCCATAGTAAGAATACGTAAATAAAGAAGACATACTAAAAACTACAATACAAAATAAAAGCAAGTATTTACCAATATTAGGCATAGAGTGCTCAAAAGCTAGTGCTGTTAGAGTAACTCCGCTTACTCCCTCATTTTCCCATACTCCAGTCACTAAAATAGCCAAAGCTGTTAGTGTACAAACTAACAAGGTATCAATAGCAGGTCCAAGCATGGCTACTAAACCTTCTTTAATAGGAGAGTTGGTTTTGGCAGCTCCATGTGCCATTGGCGCAGTTCCTATACCAGCTTCATTAGAAAAAGCACCTCTTCTAATACCTAGAATAATTAAAGCTCCTAAAACACCTCCATAAACTTGTTCTCCATTGTAATTTTCAGCTACAAAGGCATCTGTAAAAATCATCTTAATGTAAATAGGTAAAACATCATAATTAATTATCAAAATAGCAATAACACATATCATATAAATACCAACCATAAATGGAACTAACTTAGTCGCAACAGAACTTATTCGTTTTAAGCCACCTAAAATCACGAGCGAGGTTACAATTATAAGTACAAAACCAATTAAAATATTAGAATTTAAGCTTACGGTAAAGCCCGATGGTATAAGTAAAATATCATTAATTGCCTGGGTTAACTGATTCACATTAAAAAGAGGTAGAACTCCAATTAAACCACTTAAACTAAACATTACTGCTAAAGGCTTCCATTTACTACCTAATCCTGTTATGATAAAGTACATCGGCCCACCTTGAAGTTCACCATTTGAATCTTTCCCTCTGTACATAATAGATAAAGTAGATGTGAAAAATTTTGTAGACATTCCAATAATTCCACTTATCCACATCCAAAAAACTGAACCAGGTCCGCCAATACTAATAGCTACTGCAACTCCAGCTATATTTCCCATACCAACTGTAGCAGATAAAGCAGTTGAAAGAGCGCTAAAATGGCTAATTTGACCAATATCATCTTTGTCATCAAACTTACCTCTTAAAATATCGATTGCATGAAAAAAAAACTTGAATTGGATCAATCTAGAATAGATTAATAAAAAAAGACCACCTCCGATTAAAACAATTAATAATGGTATTCCCCAAAGAAAAGAAGCCAAATTAGAGACAAAAAATTCTATATCACTCATACGAATCTAGAAAACTATCAACATTGGATTGAATACGACTAATTATATTAGAAGTATCACTTTTAATAAATTTTTCAGCAGTAATATTTTCATATAATTCAATATACCTTTCACTAACTTCATTAATATATTCGTTAGACATATATGGTACAGTTTGATTTTCTAATCCTTGAAAATTGTTTTTTATCAACCACTGCCTAACAAATTCTTTAGAAAGTTGCTTTTGCGGATCTCGATTTTCTTGCCTTGAAGAATAGCCGTCTTTATAAAAATATCTTGACGAATCAGGAGTATGGATTTCATCAATTAAAACAATCTTTCCAGATGATGTCTTACCAAACTCATATTTGGTATCAACTAGTATAAGCCCTCTTTTACTAGCAATTTCAGTACCTCTTTGAAAAAGCTTATAGGTGTAATCTTCAAGTACTTCGTAATCTGATTTTGAAACAATTCCATTAGAAATAATGTTTTCTTTTGATATGTCCACGTCATGTTCACCAAATTGTGCTTTAGTAGCTGGAGTTATAATTGGATTAGGAAACTTGTCATTTTCAATCATTCCCTCTGGCATATCTACTCCACAAATCATTCTAAGTCCTTTTTTGTATTCTCTAGCAGCATGTCCTGATAGATAACCTCTAATCACCATTTCAATCTTAAATGGCTCACAACTATGTCCAATAGCTATATTAGCATCCGGTGTCGAAATCAGCCAATTAGGAACTAAATCCTCGGTATCCTTCATCATTTTCGTAGCAATTTGATTTAGAATTTGACCTTTATATGGTATTCCTTTAGGCATAACAACGTCAAAAGCAGATAACCTATCCGAAGCAACCATAACAAGCAAGTTGTTTTTTAATGTATAAACATCCCTTACCTTTCCCTTGTAAACTGTTAGCTGATTCTTGAAATTAAAATCAGTCTTAATAATAGTATTATTCATATATCTATCTATTCTAAATTCTCAATATTTTTATAAGCATCAATCACATCTTTAACTAGCTTGTGACGAATAACATCATTATCATCTAAAAAAATAATACCAACTCCTTTAACATCTTTTAATATTAATAAAGCTTCTTTTAAACCAGATGTAACTCTTCTTGGCAAGTCAACTTGTCCAGGATCTCCAGTTAGTAAAAATTTAGCATTTTTACCCATTCTGGTTAGAAACATTTTCATTTGCGCATGGGTTGTATTTTGACCTTCATCTAAAATAACAAAAGCGTTATCTAAAGTTCTTCCGCGCATAAATGCCAATGGTGCTAATTGTATAGTTCCATTTTCTATATAGTCATTTAGTTTCTCAGAAGGGATCATATCTCGTAAAGCATCATAAAGAGGCTGCATATATGGATCAAGTTTTTCCTTTAAATCCCCAGGTAGAAAACCAAGATTTTCGCCAGCTTCTATAGCGGGTCTTGTTAATATAATTCTTTTTACTTGCCTGTCTTTTAAAGCTTTAACAGCAAGAGCAACGGCAGTGTATGTTTTACCTGTGCCAGCAGGACCAATAGCAAAAACCATATCATTATTTGAAATACTATCAACAATTTTTCTTTGATTAATAGTTTTGGCTTTAATTGGCTTTCCTCCAACTCCGTGCAGTATAGCCCCGTGGCTTTTTTTAGAAGTTTTCACTCCAATGATAGAACCACTTTTAACTAAAGCCTCTATCTCATTTTCTGAAATAGAGTTATATTCTAAGAAATATTTGAAAATAATTTCAATTTTAGATTCAAAATCAATTAATAAACTTTCATCGCCAAAGGCCTTTATTTCATCTCCTCTAGCAATAATTTTTAATTTAGGAAAGCTAGATTTTATAAAATCTAAATTTTTATTTCTTGACCCAAATAATTCTTTTGGTTCAATATTTTCAATTTTAATTACTTTTTCGTTCAATAGAAATCTGTTTTATTGATTTTATAGAGATGATTTTATTAAATTTGTAATAAATGTACATAATTTTATATCATATATTTTAAAAAAAATATTAACAATTTATAAATGTCAATAATAACATTAACTACAGATTTTGGTATAAAAGACCACTTTACAGCCAATATTAAAGGTGCTATTTTCTCAGAGTTACCTGATGTTAATATTGTTGATATATCTCATCAAATATCCCCATTTAATATATTAGAGGCAGCCTATATAATTCAAAACTCTTATAAAAGCTTTCCAATAAACACAATACACATCATTGGAGTTGACTCAGAATTGAACCCTGAAAACAAACATCTAGTAGTTAAATTTGAAGGTCAATATTTCATATGTGCTGACAATGGAATTATGAGTATGGCTTGTATAAACATTGAGCCTGAAGAAATTGTAGAAATCAATATTCATGATAACTTAATTTCAAATTTTAGTGTTTTAGATGTTTTTGTTAAAGTAGCTTGTCATATTTCAAGAGGAGGAAAACTTGAAGTAATAGGTAAAAATATAGATAAAATAAAATCTGTAAAGAACTTAACTCCTTTTATAAACGAAACTAAAAATCAGATTATTGGGAATGTTATTTATATAGACAATTACGGAAATGTAGTTACCAATATCACAAAATCTTTCTTTAGGGAAATATCTAAATCAAGAGATTTTGAAATTTCTGTAAGGAATTATAAATTCAAAAAAATACACACCAAATATAGTGATATAGTAAATTTCAGTATTGATGAAAACAGGAGAAACAATGATGGTCAAGCTTTAGCTATATTCAATTCAAGCTTAAATTTAGAAATTGCTATTTACAAAAGTAACCCTGTGAATTTCGGAACTGCAGCTTCTTTAATGGGACTAAATATTTTAGACAGTGTAACCATAAACTTTAAATAGTTTATAAAAAAACTGTTAATAAGTTTCTTTCCTTTATTTGTCTGTTTACAATATATTTGTAGATATAAATCTTAATTTCCAAATATGAAATTTATTGTTTCAAGCATAGCGTTACTTAAGAAATTACAAATTGTTGGCGGAGTTATTAACTCATCTAATACAATCCCTGTTCTTGATCATTTTCTATTTGAATTAGATAATTCTAATTTAATTATTACAGCAAGTGACCTAGAAACCACAATGAGTACAACTATTGAAGTAGATAGCGATAGTAAAGGAACTTTAGCTATTCCTTCAAAACTTCTCTTAGATACATTAAAAACTTTTCCAGAACAACCTTTAACTTTTGTTGTTCTTGAAAACCATATAATAGAGATTAATTCAAACCATGGAAAATATGCTTTAGCTTATTCTGACGGGGAGCAATTCCCAAAAACTATTCAGTTAGACAATCCTTCTTCAACAAAAATATCTAGTGAAGTTCTATTAAAGGCAATAAATAATACATTGTTTGCAGCAGGTAACGACGACCTAAGGCCAGTAATGAGTGGAGTGTTTTTTCAATTATCTAACAATAACTTAACTTTTGTAGCTACCGATGCACATAAATTAGTTAAGTATACTAGGAGTGATTTTACAGCATCTGAAACTGCAGAGTTTATAATGCCAAAAAAACCACTTAATTTGCTTAAAACAATACTAAACGAAAACGACCAAGAAATTGAAGTTGAATACAACGACTCTAACGCTAAATTCATACTTAAAGATAGTCTCATAATATGCAGGTTAATTGATGGTAACTATCCTAATTATGAAGCTGTTATTCCCAAAGAAAATCCAAACGTATTAACTATTGATAGAATTCAATTTTTGAATTCTGTAAAAAGAGTTTCAATTTTTTCTAATAAAACAACACACCAAATAAGATTAAAGGCCGCTGGTGCTGAATTAAACATTTCTGCTGAAGATCTTGACTTTAGTAATAAAGCAGAAGAAAGGTTGACTTGTGATTATCAAGGGGATGATATACAAATAGGATTTAACTCTAGGTTTTTATTAGAAATGTTAAATAATTTAGAATCACCTGAAATAAAGCTTGAAATGAGTCTGCCAAATAGAGCTGGTATCTTAAAACCTACTAGCGGA
>Ga0209502_10002859_pt1 | contig 14001 bp, 8 predicted proteins | sample ArcticOcean_MG_C_10_FD_187442 | JGI IMG/M metagenome (GOLD analysis project Ga0209502, IMG submission 187442) | Marine microbial communities from western Arctic Ocean - ArcticOcean_MG_CB11_90 (SPAdes) (version 2) | ecosystem: Environmental > Aquatic > Marine > Oceanic | place: Arctic Ocean...
AAAAAAGAGTAACGCAACACCAAAAAATACATTTAAAAAATAAAGAGGTGTTGACGAAGTCGCTTTATGCATTTTTTCAATCATACCCAATATTTTTGGAGGTTGCATTTGAATGTACTTAAGTTCTCCTGTAGTTTTATTGTATTCTACATTTTTCACACCACGCCCCGGTGGAGGCAATTCTTTTAAATTTTTTTCAATGACTTTTTCAATAAAAACCTCTTTTTTAAAATACTCTTTATCTCTAAACGTAAGAGTTATTCCACTAAGGGCATACATAAACATGATACCTGTTAAAAAGAACCCTAAATAGCGGTGGTAGACTCTTACTTTATTACTTATTTCTCGGTTATTAAGTGCCATTTTTTGGTGTTAGAAAGTGAAGGCGAATTTAATTTAGGCAAAAAAACAATTTTTTTTTTAAAAACTAAAATTTAAGCAGTAAAGTTGACGGAATCGTTAATTAGTCTTTAGGTATTCGGCTTTAATTATTTTAGCAGTTTGATGGTTTCCATTGTGGTTCCAACCAGGAGGGTAAAAAATATATTTTAATTTATTTAAAAGTCCAGGAGCTCCATAAACATCTTTGCTTAAATTAATTATTTCACCAAAATAAACATCAACAAAACTTCCTGAATTTATAGAACGTGTTACACCATATTCAATTTCCACACTAAGGTCTTCTTCTTGGTAGGTTCCAAAAATACGATCCCAAATATTTAATAAATTAGAGTAGTTGGTATCTATGTATAGGGGGTTTTTTGCATGATGTACCCGGTGATGTGAAGGGGTAAGAATGAATTTATTTAAAAATCCAAAACGCGCATCTTTTATTAAGTTTTCACCAACATGAATAAAGGCTCCATAAGTCCCATCAATAAGCATAATAGCAAAGAGCATTATGGGATTTACGCCTAATATCATACAAATAGAAGTGCGAATAAAATCAGCATAAGGAGCTTCTAAAAAAAAATGTGCGTGAGTAACACTTATGTTCATTTCTTCGGGAGAATGGTGTGTAGCATGTAAACACCAAAATAAACGAACCTTATGTGCTAAAAAATGATAAATAAAATGAGCAAATTCCCAAATTATATAGCCATAAATAAACCAATACCAGGAGCTAGAGGTTTGAACTAGAGCAAAAGGCTGGAAAAGACCTATGCAAAGAGTTACCATTCCAATAGCGATAAAACGTCCCACAACTCTATTAAACAGGTAAATTAAGAAGATTACTTTATAGACTTTAGTTTGAGGCTTTTTATAAATAAAACCTAAACCTAATTCTAGAAATAAAAGTAAGGGGATAATCGGAAGAATTAAGGCAACAATTCCATCATAAGTTAAAAACTTTTCAATTTCATTATTTTGAAGAATCGTTAAAAACTGATTAACCCCAAAAAACCCAATAATTTCGTTCCAAAAACTTTCTAAAAACTCCATTTTTATTAAATATTTTTAAAAAGATAAAGATTTAATTAAACCTTACCCAAACAAAAGAGTCTACATATTAATTTAGTATAATTAATAGAATAGCTTTTCTTTAATTTCAAGAAAAAATATCTATATTTTTGCAAAAAATAAGATGATAGGTAATTATTGACTCTTTTAAAGATCAATATCATTAATTAATAAAAAATGTCAGAAAAAAGCACATTAAAAAATAGTAGGAAATGGATTTTGATAGTCCTTGGGATTGTCATTCTTTTTGGATCTTACAAAATATCTCAAACCATTGCAAATAGTAAGCCTTCAAAAAGCAGAGAATCTAAAGTTGTTACTAAAGAAGTATATACACTAAAAGTCACCAATGGTTCTTATCAAGTTCAAATACCTTCTAACGGAGTCTTAAATGCATATAAACGTATTAGCTTAACCTCAAGAGTCCAAGGGGTAATGCAAACTATTGAACCGTTATTTAAAGTAGGCCAAAAATATAAGAAAGGTCAAACGTTAGTTCAAATTGATGCTTCAGATTTTAAGGCAAATGTTATTGCTCAGCGTGCTTCTTTATATAATCTAATCACTTCTGTACTTCCAGATTTACAATTAGATTTTCCAGTTGCACATTCAAATTGGAGGATATTTCTTCAAAAATTTGAATTGCAAAAGCCTGTTCCAGCACTTCCCTTAATGGAAGAAAATGTAAAGCTCTTTGTTTCAGGGCGTGGCATTATCTCTTCTTATTATTCACTTCAGAACTTAGAACAAAGTTTAAAATTCTACTCAATTAAGGCTCCCTTTGATGGTGTTTTGGTAGCCGCAAATACAACAGAGGGATCTTTAGTTAGACCCGGACAAGAATTAGGTGAATTTATAGCTCCTGGTAATTACGAGTTAATGGTAGCTCTTCCCAAATCATATGTAGATAATGTAGAAGTAGGAGCAAAAGTTTCTTTGAAGTCTGTTGATGCTGATCAAACCTATCAGGGAGTCATTAAACGTATAAATGCGCAAGTAAATACCCAAACACAGTCTGTTGCGGTATATATCCAAGTTAAAAATCCAAAATTAAAAGAAGGAATGTTTTTAGAGGCTCAAATAGAAGCTAAAGAATTTGATAATGTTTTTGCAATTAATAGAGGATTACTTGATGGAGACCAACAACTTTATGTAGTTGTGGCTAATAAACTTGAACTCAAAAGAGTAGTACCCCTTCATTTTACAGAAACATTAGCCATTGTCAGTGGATTAGAAAATTTGGATGAAATAGTCGCTCAGCCATTGATTGGAGCTTTTGTTGGGATGGAAGTACTTCCATCGGTTATCACTTCATCAAAATAAGCTAACATGAGGAAAATAATTGATTATTTCATAAAGTACCATGTGGCAGTTAATATTGTCATTTTAGCCTTTTTATTATTTGGAATTTTAGGGGTTACGTCATTAAAGTCATCTTATTTCCCACTTGCAGAATCACATACGGTTCAAATAGCGGTGACTTATCCTGGCGCATCTCCATTTGAAATTGAAGAAGGGGTTATTCTAAAAATAGAAGACAACCTAAAAGGATTAATAGGCGTTGAACGCGTTACCTCAATATCAAGAGAAAATTCAGGTTCTATAACAGTGGAGGTTGAAAAAGAACGGGATATTAATTTCATGTTATTGGAAGTTAAAAATGCAGTAGATAGGGTGCCTAGTTACCCAATTGGAATGGAACCCCTGGTGGTTTCAAAGCAAGAACAAATTAGATCAACAATAAACTTTTCTTTAACAGGAGATAATACTTCTCTTATTAAACTGAAAGAAATCGGACGTCAAATTGAAAATGATTTACGAGCAATAAATGGGATATCACAAATAAGCGTTTCAGGATACCCACAAGAAGAAATTGAAATTGCAGTTAATGAGAATCAACTTTTAGCTTATGGCTTAAGCTTTTCATCCATTGCACAATCTATTGCTAAATCTAATATTATTGTAACGGGTGGACAGGTTAAAACCAATGCTGAGGAATTTTTGATTCGTGCAAACAATAAATTTTATTATGCAGATGAACTTGCTAATATTGAAGTACTTTCAAAACCAGACGGAACTAGGGTTTTATTAAAAGATGTTGCTCAGGTAAGTGATCGATTTTCTGAAACACCTAATAGAATATACGTAGGTAATGATATCTCAGTAAATATTAGTGTAAACTCCACCAATTCAGAAGATGTAATTACTGCCGCTGCCTCTGTTAGAGATTATATTGAAGAGTATAATGAAATCAATGATAATTTTACACTAACGGTACTGAATGATCAATCGATTACTCTTACAGAACGTAATAAATTACTGATTGAAAACATTTTTCAAGGAATGCTTTTAGTTTTATTATTTCTTTCCCTTTTCTTAAATTCAAGGCTTGCTTTTTGGGTAGCGTTCGGACTTCCAGTTTCATTTTTAGGGATGTTTATTTTTGCTCCTATGTTTGGGGTGACTATAAATGTATTGTCAACCTTTGGAATGATTATCGTAATAGGAATCCTAGTAGATGATGGGATTGTAATTGCAGAAAATATTTACCAGCATTATGAAAGAGGGAAAAGTCCTTATCGAGCAGCTGTAGATGGAGTTTTAGAGGTTCTCCCCCCTGTAGTCTCTGCAATTATAACAACCATATTAGCTTTTTCGTTATTTTTATTTTTAGATGGAAGAATTGGAGAATTTTTTAGTGAGGTTTCTGTAGTAGTTATTCTGACTTTATTGATTTCATTAATAGAAGCACTAATAATATTACCTGCCCACTTAGCAAATTCTAAGGCCTTAATTAAGAAGAAAAGTGAACCTAAAACACTTATAGCAAAAGGTTTTTTTAAGTTAAGAAAGATTAATAAACTAGGAGATTCATTGATGCAATCTTTAAGAGATAACATCTACCAACCTACTTTAAAATTTTCATTGAATAATAGATTTTTGGTGCTTACGATCTTTGTTGCATTTTTCAGTATGACGATTGGCTCTTTTGGAGGGGGTATTATTAGGACTTCTTTTTTTCCATCCATCGCAAGTGATCGTATATCAATAAGTTTGGTAATGCCAAATGGAACCAATGAGAGGATAACAGATTCTATTATTAGCTTAATTCAAACTAAAGCAAAAATTGTAGATAAGGAATTTTCTGAAAAGTATTTAAAGGGAACTAAAAACGCACTTTTTGTAAATACTATTAAAACACTGGGCAATGGTTCTTCAAGAGCTAATCTAACCATTAACCTTTTGCCAGGTGAGCAACGTCCGGATGTGATTCGAGCAGATATGATTTCCTCACGGTTATCAGAATTAGTAGGCCCTTTAATAGGCATAGAAAGCATTATATATGGTTCTGGTTCTAATTTTGGAGGAAAACCTATTTCAGTTTCTTTATTATCGAATAATATTGACGAGTTAAAACAAGCTAAAAATGAACTTAAAAAGGTATTAGAATCTAATGCACTATTAAAAGATATTGAAGATAATGACCCCGCAGGAATTAAAGAGATTACACTTAAATTAAAAGATAATGCATATTCTTTAGGTTTAGATTTACAATATGTAATGAGTAGAGTGAGAGCTGGATTTTTTGGCGTACAAGCTCAGCGTTTTCAGAGAGGGCAGGATGAAATTAGGGTTTGGGTTCGATACAAAAAAGAAGATAGATCCTCCATTACTCAGTTAGAGGACATGAAAATTGATCTTCCAAATGGTCAGTTTATTGCCCTTAAAGAAATTGCAACCTACACTATAAGAAGAGGGGATGTTTTGATTAATCACCTTGATGGAAGAAGAGAAATACAAGTATCAGCAAACCTTAAAAACTCAAAAGAGTCTTCTGCAACAGATATAATGGCTGATATTCGATTCAATATTATGGCTAAAATACAAGAAAAATATCCTTCTGTGAGTGCTTCCTATGAAGGACAAAATAGAGAAGCTGGCAAACTTTTGAATTCATTAGCTGGCGCAGGAATACCTATCTTGATTTTAATCTATATGACCATTGCATTTACCTTCAGAAGTTTTTCTCAGCCTATTTTACTGTTCTTATTAATTCCAATTAGCCTTATTGGAGTGGCTTGGGGTCATTGGATTCACGATTTTCCTGTCAATATACTGTCCCTATTAGGTATTATTGCACTTATTGGAATTATGGTTAATGATGGCCTGGTTCTTATTGGAAAGTTTAATAACAATTTAAGAAAGGGCTTTTCTTTTCAAGAAGGTCTTCTTAATGCTGGAAACTCTCGATTTAGAGCAATCTTTTTGACTTCTGCGACAACTGTAGCAGGTCTAACACCTTTGATTTTAGAAAAAAGCAGACAGGCACAATTTTTAAAACCTATGGCTATCAGTGTTTCTTACGGGATTGCTTTTGCAACCATATTAACACTTATAGTCTTACCTATTTTTCTTTCATTAAATAATCAGTTAAAGGTTATAGTTAAATGGTTAATTTCTGGCGAATACCCTTCTAGAGAATCGGTTGAGAGTTCTATAAAAGAAATTATAGAAGAAAAGAAAATTACAGAAGGAGAAGAAGAACCTCTAAAATCAGTATAGTCATGAGATCAAAATCAGCAAGAGTATTCATTATTATAAGTGTCCTCATTTCGCCTCTCTATGGACAAAAAACTTTATCTAAAGATGACGCTTTGGCTATCGCTTTAGAGAAGAATTTTGGAATTCAGGTTTCTAAAAATAATATGGCAATTATTAAAAATAATTCAAGTCTTTTAAATTCAGGATACCTTCCTTCGGTTTCGGTTTCAGGAGGGTCAAATTTTACAGAATCTGATGCTGAAATTGCTTTTCCAGGACAGGTTTTAGAAGACGGTTCACCAAGAACTAATTTAAATTTAAATGATCAAGAAAGTAAGCGCTATAATGCTGGTGTAAATTTGAATTATACACTCTTTGATGGTTTAGGGAGAAGGTTTACTTACAAAATATTAAAAGAGCAGTTTGCATTAAGTGAATTACAATTGCGCGAAACAATTGAAACTACTATACTACAGCTTTATAGTGTTTATTTTAATGTAGCTCAATTAAAAGAATCTACTGAAATTTTTAAACAAGCTCTGGCTGTTTCAAAAGAGCGTCAACTAAGAGCAGAAAGTGCCTTCAGTTATGGCCAGTCAAATAAACTTGCTGTTTTAAATGCTCAAGTAGATGTAACCAATGACAGTATTAGTCTGCTTCAAATCAATCAACAATTAGACAATGCCAGGCGAGATTTAAACTTACTTTTGAATGAACCAATGGATCAACAATATCAAGTTGAAACGATTGTAAACTTCATACCAGAAATTCAAATTGATGAAGCTATTCAAACAGCTGCACAATTCAATGTAAACTTATTACAAGAAAGGCAAAATACACAAATCAATGCCTATGATATCAAGGTGAGCCAATCTGGATATTTACCTGTTATAGGGCTTGTAGGATCTTATGGCTGGAATTTAAACCAAAGCCCTGCTTCCGCATTCTTCCCGGGTACAAACAACAATTCTTATTCAATGAGTTTTGGCGCTAATCTGAGTTGGAATTTATTTGATGGGCGTGCTTTAACGCGGGTTAAAAATTCAAAAATTACATTAGATAATCAAAAAATACGTTCAGAAGAAACAAAACTTAGATTTGAACGTGATCTGTCAAATGCGTTGCAAACCTATAAAAATTCTTTAAAAATTTATACTATTCAAGAAAAGCAAGTGGAAACAGGAACCTATAATTTTGAACGTTCAGAAGCACAATATAAATTAGGATCTATTACATCAATAGAATTTCGTCAAGCACAAGTTAATTTACGGAATGCTCAAAATCAATGGACATTATCAAAATATGAGGCGAAATTAGCAGAGTTGAGTGTCTTAAAGTTATGCGGCCAACTTTTAAATATTTCTTTATAAATCAGTTGAATAATCTTCAATTAAATAATATACCTGAACAGGTATTTTTTATTTTAGGTCAATTAAGACCGAAAATCTAATAATTTTTTAGTAAAACCTTTCGAAACTGCTCTAACCCATCTATTTATTTTATAATTTTGTCAAAATTTAAACAGGGTATTATGGCATTTGATATTGACATGATTAAGCTAGTCTACAGTCGTCTTTCAGAGCGTGTAGCAGAAGCAAGAAAACTTACAGGACGTTCTTTAACGGCAACTGAAAAAATCTTATATTCTCATCTTTGGGAATCTGCAGAAAAAAGAGCTTTTTCACGTGGAGTAGATTATGTGGATTTTGCTCCTGATAGAATTGCTTGTCAAGATGCAACTGCACAAATGGCTCTATTGCAGTTTATGCAATCTGGAAAGTCTAAAGTTGCGGTTCCTACGACGGTTCACTGCGATCACTTAATTCAAGCAAAAGAGGGCGCTGTCTTAGATTTAAAATCTGCAAACTCAACTTCTGCAGAGGTTTTTAATTTTTTAGAATCGGTTTCTGATAAATATGGTATTGGTTTTTGGAAGCCAGGTGCTGGAATTATTCACCAAGTGGTATTAGAAAATTATGCCTTTCCCGGAGGAATGATGATTGGAACTGATTCTCATACCGTAAATGCTGGTGGACTTGGAATGGTTGCCATTGGAGTTGGTGGTGCAGACGCAGTAGATGTGATGGCTGATATGGCTTGGGAATTGAAATTCCCTAAATTAATTGGTGTCAAATTAACTGGAAAACTAAACGGTTGGACAGCACCTAAAGATGTAATCTTAAAAGTGGCGGGAATTCTTACTGTAAAAGGAGGAACGGGAGCCATAATTGAATATTTTGGAGAAGGTGCCGAGTCTATGTCTTGCACTGGAAAAGGGACAATTTGTAATATGGGCGCTGAGGTTGGTGCAACCACTTCCACTTTCGGATATGATGATTCTATGGAGCGTTACCTTAGAGCAACTGGAAGAGATGATGTTGCAGATGCTGCCAATGAAGTTAAAGAACATTTAACCGCAGATCCAGAAGTATATAAAAACCCAGAAAATTATTTTGATGAAATAATTGAAATTGATTTAGATACTCTAACACCCCATATTAATGGTCCTTTTACTCCAGATTTAGCAACACCTGTTTTAGAAATGAGAACAGTAGCAAAAGAAAACGGATGGCCTTTAAAGGTTGAGTGGGGATTAATTGGTTCATGCACTAATTCGTCTTATGAAGATTTAGCTCGAGCTGCTTCCATTGCGAAACAAGCCGTTGAGAAAAAATTAGTTACCAAAGCAGAATTTGGAATTAATCCCGGTTCTGAGCAGGTACGATATACTGCAGAACGAGACGGACTTTTATCAATTTTTGAAGATTTAGACGCTAAGATATTCACCAATGCTTGTGGTCCGTGTATCGGACAGTGGGCTCGTGAAGGTGCAGACAAACAAGAGCGCAACTCTATCATTCACTCTTTTAATCGTAACTTTTCTAAACGTGCTGATGGAAACCCAAATACACATGCCTTTGTAGCTTCTCCTGAAATGGTCGCTGCAGTAGCTATTTCTGGACGCTTGGATTTCAATCCTATGACAGATTCTTTAATTAATAAAGACGGGGAAGAGGTTCGATTAGATCCACCAACAGGAGTTGAATTACCTCCTTTAGGATTTGATGTTAAAGAAAATGGATATCTGGCACCTCAAGAAAATGGTTCTTCTGTAAGTGTAGTTATAAAAGAAAATTCAGAACGTTTACAACTACTGTCTCCATTCCAACCTTGGGATAATGAAAATTTAATGGGTGTTAAATTATTGATCAAAGCAAAAGGAAAATGTACAACTGACCACATTTCTATGGCAGGTCCTTGGCTTCGTTATAGAGGTCATTTAGACAATATTTCAAATAACTGTTTAATTGGAGCGGTTAATGCATTTAATGAAAAGACAAACTTTGTTAAAAATCAACTCTCAGGAGAATACGGTGGTGTGCCTGATGTGCAACGTCAATATAAAGCTGCTGAAATTGAAACTTTAGTGGTCGGGGATCATAATTATGGCGAAGGGTCTTCTCGTGAACATGCTGCAATGGAACCGCGTCACCTTGGTGTAAAAGTAGTATTGGTAAAATCTTTTGCTCGTATTCACGAAACAAACCTTAAGAAACAAGGAATGCTAGGGATTACCTTTGCATCAGAAGCCGATTATGATTTAATCCAAGAAGACGACACGTTTAACTTTACTAATCTTAAAGATTTTTCCCCCGGCAAACAACTTGATGTTGAAGTAATCCATGCTAATGGTTCAAAAAATATCATTCTAGCAAACCACACATATAATAAACAACAAATTCAGTGGTTTAGAGAAGGCTCTGCACTGAACTTGATTAAAAAAGAAAATGCTGCCCAATATTAGGCTGTCTATTTTTAAAGATTAATCCAGTAGGTCAGTTTAAGATTTATAGAGCGAAACACAGGACTAAACTGCTCAGTATCATAACTATCATTATAGACCAAATAAAGGTCTGATAGTGGAGCAAACCTCCATTGTAATCTAGAGTTTATTCCAAAATCGTCAACTTGATTACTGTATTGTATTAAAGTAGACCAAAACAAATTTCGATTTAAAGTAACTTGTATTTTTGGACTAATTAACAATAAGTTAGCTGTTGGATAGGGGTTTGGCAGTGTGATTTTATTATAGTCCCACAACAGACTTAAAATTACTTTGGGTTGAAATCTAAACTGGGTCGTACCTTGGTACGATAAACGTGTTCCATTAAAGAATGTTCCATAAGAAAAAGTTGAAGTAAAGTTAAAAGTATTAGCTAGTGGTGATTGATAACTTATACTCCAATTACCAAAATCATATCCTGTTTGTCCGGGTAATGGCTCCCCATTACCACTTCTACTAGGATCAAAAGGACTTGATAAATACACAAACTGTTTTTTAAATTCTATTCCTAATTGTGATTGTTTTTTAAATTCCAATTCGTATTCAAATGAAAAAAAATGATCTGTTTTTTTATAGTCTAAGTTTTTCTGAAACCACATAAAGTTTAACAAGCTAAAGCTATGAGAGTTAATTTTTTTACTATTTGGATAAAAATTTCGACTAGCGCTAGTACCTGACTTAAATATACCAGTACGGGGTATAAAGCCTAAATCTGAGTTGAAATTATCATCAACATATACCCAGTCTGAACGGAATCGCCAAACTCGAGTATTGTAAATTAAGTTTGCTTGGCTTGAAAGGTTTCCTTTAGTGTCATTTGGTTGAAATGATTTATGGGTATAAAATTTACCAATCCACTTATTATTAGCAGAGTTTAAATTATAATCTATTCCAACGACTCTATTATATCGATCCTCTTCTTTTATGAAACTGTAATCTTTGAATGTTTGTCGATTAACTATAAATAGACCAATTTGTGATTGTCCAAATACTTTTCTTTGAACGGCTAACATCGAATTATTGTTTGATGCGATTCCTTTAGAAATATCCTCTTGATTTTGAATATTAAGCACCCCAATACGCCAGTTTTGATTTAATTTTCCGCTAAGTCTAATGCCTCCAAGAATATTATTTCTACTGCTAGTGCCACTTGAACCTTTCGCAATTCCAATACGTCTAGAAAAGAAAGGTATTGCGTCTCTTCTGCTTCCAAAGTTTCCAAACAGGTCTCGATTATCTATAAAAAACTGTCTTTTTTCTGGTAGGGATATTTCAAACCGAGTAAGGTTAGTAATAATGTTATCAACTTCTACATTTGAAAAATCTGGATTTAAAGTTATATCAAGATTAAGCCCATTTCCAACCGGAATTTTCATGTCTCCGCCAAATAACAATTTTCTTTGCGATGTGGTTTCACTAAAATCTTTTGAAACTAATCCGTTTGTATAAGGAATTATATAAAGCGGAGTATTACTAGAGGGTAAGGGCTCTTCAAAAAAGAGCTCTCCATAGTATCCAATATTTATTGGAAATTGATTTTGAGGTACTTTTGTCCAGATGCTTCTTTCATTAGTTTGAAGGTCAAATCGGTATGTTTGAAAGCCCCATTTTTGACTTCCCTCAGGATATTTGATAGAACTAAAAGGAATGGCCATTTCAATGGTAAACTTATCTTTTTCACGCACACTTTCTGACTGCCATTTTGTATCCCATGTAAGACTAAAACCATTGATATCTGATCCTCTTTCAGAAATCAATCCTTCACGTTGCACACCAAAGGCACTTACCCCAAATAAAAAGGCATTTTGCCCATCTCTAAAGGTGTCAAACAAAACGGTAACATTATCATTTGTAAGGGCACTAAAATCTCTTTTCAAGGAACTAACAATGAAATTTTCATCAACGGCAAGTGCTTCAATTCCAATTAATAAATGTGTATCATTAAAAAGAATTTTAACGGATGTTTTATTGATTGATTTTAGAGAATCTGTTGGGAATAATTGCCAAAAATTTTCTGCACTATTAGCTTTTAACCAAATGTCTTCGCTAAGCTTTCCGTCTAGTATTATTTTTTCCTCAACTTTTTTTACCAGTAGAGACTGCTTTGTATTTTGAGCATTAACAACCATTAATGATAAAACAAGGAAAAAGGCAAGAAAAAACTTTAAGCGATTTAATTTATAAAAACGCGCATACTTTAAGGAGTATTCTTCCAATTGTAATTATTTTAAGTCCTATATCTTTGACATTTTTTTCATCATTTAGTTTAATATTAAGTAAAATAAAGTTTCATGAATTAAAACTTTAGGTGTCTAATGGTTTCGCTATTATTGATGAGTTGCTTCAAGGCACTAATCCCAATTTCAATATGTCTTTTGTCAAATAATTTAGAATTTACCTCATCTTTTTCTTTAGACTTCACTCCTTCAGGAACCATGGGTTGATCACTAACTAAAAGCAAGGCTCCTGTAGGAATTTGATTAAAAAATCCTACTGTAAATAAGGTTGCAGTTTCCATGTCAATGGCATAAGCCCTAATGGCTTGTAGGTAATCTTTAAATTCGGCATCGTGTTCCCAAACCCTTCTGTTTGTAGTATAAACAGTGCCAGTCCAGTAATTCAATTCATTTTCTCTAAGTGTCCTCGAAATCACCTTTTGAAGCGCGAAAGAGGGCATTGCAGGAACTTCTGGAGCAAAATAATCATCTGAAGTACCATCACCTCTAATGGCGCCAATTGGTAAAATTAAATCACCAATTTCATTTCTCTTTTTTAGGCCTCCACATTTTCCAAGAAATAAGACTGCTTCAGGATTAATTGCAATCAATAAATCCATTATCAGTGCTGCATTAGGACTTCCAATACCAAAATTTATAATGGTAATGTTTTCAGCTGTTGAAGACCCCATCATACTACTTTCTCCTTCAATGGTAGAATTCATAATTTCAGAAAATTGTATAACGTATTTCTGAAAATTTGTAAGCAATATATAATCTCCAAATGAGTCTAGAGATTTCCCTGTATAGCGGCTTAGCCAATCTTTTACTATTTTCTCTTTAGTATCCATAGGGTTATTTTTTTGAGTAAACATTTTATTATTTAGGAATGACTTCCTTACTGTAAATGTACTCTTCTATTAATAGTTCATAATTAAGCACCTTTCTAAGTTAGTTATAGAAGGATTTAAAAGGTCAAAAGTTGTTCAAAAAAACCACCAATTTCTTTTTTACTGTCAACAAAATGGATTTCTAATATCCAGCTTCTAGAATCTCCGTTTTGATTAAGTGCTCTCATATCAACATGATTTTCTGGATGTATATAATTGGTTTTAAGTTCGTTTTCTAAACTTTCATGAGGAAAATGTCCTATAAGGTGTCCAGCTATTTCACCCCCAAATTCCCAATCATATTTTTTGGCTAATTCGTGAGTATGCAAGTACAGTTCAGCTCCTGTAATTCGATTTCTAGACTCAAAGTATTCTTTTCCCTCCCACCATGCTTTCTCAATATCTTGGCTAAGTTTAGTTTTCAATGGATCATTTCCGATTACATAGGTTCGACCAAAATCAGCCTCCCATTCTTCGAAAACAGGGCCAAAATCAATAAATAAAATGTCATCTTTTTGAAGAGTAAGATTCTCTGGATTTTCATTATAAGGTTTTAAAGTGTTTTTCCCAGCTCTTACAATTCTTTTATGCCAATAAAGTTTTATACCGAATAATTCAAAGGCTAGATTGTAAATTTCAGTATTTATTTTTTTTTCAGTTTTCCCAGGAATTATTAGACCTCTTTTTTCAATTTCCTGAAAAAGTAAGAGAGCTTTTTTTTCTGCTTCAATTAGCTTTTTTGTAGAAGTATTCATTCATCTAAGTTATTATAAATACATTTATAAAAAATAACTAAAATAAACATGGAACTATCACTGTATCAAATTGATGCCTTTACAGATGATCTTTTTTCAGGAAATCCTGCGTGTGTAGTCCCTTTAACCAAAATGCTACCTGATACTCTTTTGTTAAAAATTGCACAGGAAAATGCCGTTGCAGAAACTGCTTTTTTTTTGATTAAAGACCAAAAAATATTTTTGAGATGGTTTACACCAGAAGTTGAAATGGACCTGTGTGGTCATGCGACTTTGGCAACAGCTCATTGTCT
>Ga0209502_10002860_pt1 | contig 13991 bp, 14 predicted proteins | sample ArcticOcean_MG_C_10_FD_187442 | JGI IMG/M metagenome (GOLD analysis project Ga0209502, IMG submission 187442) | Marine microbial communities from western Arctic Ocean - ArcticOcean_MG_CB11_90 (SPAdes) (version 2) | ecosystem: Environmental > Aquatic > Marine > Oceanic | place: Arctic Ocean...
ACAACAATACATATTTTGGTCTTTCGGGTCTTTGGGTAATCAAACATGGCAAGGTATCTCTATTCTTTCTTTGTGCTTTTTTGTAGGCTTGCTATTAAGTATCTACAGCGCAAAATCACTAAACGCTTTACTTTTGGGAGAAAACTACGCAAAAAGCATGGGGCTCAAAATAAAGAAAAACATGCTACTACTAATTTTAGCCACTAGCATACTAGCAGGTGGCATAACCGCCTTTGTTGGCCCTATTGCCTTTATTGGTCTTGCAGTGCCTCACCTAACAAGACAGTTTATAAAAACATCCAATCATTTTGTGTTAATTCCAGCAGTAGCAATAAGTGGCGCTATTTTAATGCTTGTTTGTGACACTATAGCCCAGTTACCCGGCACAGTATATACCTTGCCCATTAATGCAATCACTTCACTCATTGGAGCGCCCGTTGTTATTTGGTTATTGGTGCGTAAAAGAAAGCTTATTTTTTAATGGACAGTCTCTCTCAACATACCGTTATTAGTTGCCAAGATCTTAGCATTGGTTATCAAAACAAAAAGAAGGTAGCTGTTATAGCTAGTACTATTAATTTTTCTATCAATCAAGGCACACTTGTGGCACTAGTAGGAAGCAACGGCATAGGGAAATCTACTCTACTAAAAAGCCTAACAGCAATGCTAGCTCCACTATCTGGAAGCCTGCAAATAGATGCTAAAGAAATTACAGCCTATAGCTCCTTGGAGTTATCTAGTAAACTCAGTGTGGTACTTACAGAGGCTCCTGCATCTAAGAATCTTACTGTTTTAGAGCTCGTAAGTCTAGGAAGACAACCCCATACAAATTGGATGGGAAAATTAACACAAAACGATAAAGACATAATACAGCAGGCGCTTGAAGATACAGATTTGGCCAGTTTAAAAAACAAAAACTGTTTTGAGCTGAGTGACGGACAACTCCAGCGTGTCTATATAGCAAGAGCCTTGGCACAAGACACGCCCCTTATTATATTAGATGAGCCTACCACGCACCTAGATTTATACCATAGAGCAGCTATTGTTAAATTGCTTAAAAAATTAACAGTAGAGAAAAACAAGACTATTTTATTTTCTACCCATGAAATAGATTTAGCCATTCAAATTTCAGATAAAATGCTGGTCATGACTCCACAAAAGGTCGCTTTTGACAGCCCTTGTAATCTTATTAAGCAAGGTGCTTTTGATGTTTTATTCCCTAACGAAATCGTGGTTTTTGATAAAAAAACAGGGCGTTTTTCTGTTACTTAATGCCCTTACAATAACAAGAGTTAATATCCTTACTGTAAAGATTAGTATTGTTTAAAACTAGAAACAAAGGCCCTATTATTAAAAAACACCTTCTAAATAGAAGGTGTTTTTTAATTTATATTGGTGTGAGTGATTTACTTTTTCAACAAACGAACGGTCGCTTCCAAAGCTCCATCAACAACCTTAACAAAGTACGTACCCGTTTTTAAATGCGAAAGGTTTGCATCAGTATAAGTTCCATTACCAACCCCTTCAGAAACCTGTTTTCCATTAATGTCAAAAATGCGGTATGTGTCAAATTGGAAGAGAGATCTTATACGTACATTATCAGTTACTGGATTTGGGAAAAAAGTAATATTTTCCTCAAATTTATCTTGTGTAGAAAGTGCCTCTTCTACTGTAATGGTCCCTAACATACTTGTTGGGTGAACCGAACATAAATAGTCAATTACAGCCTCTACAGTAAAAGTATATTGGTAGGTTTGCCCAACACCAATAATAATTTCACTTCCAAAATCTCCCGGCGCATCTGTTTCTCCTGGAGAGGCAACAACATCATGAGGAGATTGATTGGCCCACGTCCAAATAATCGTGTCTCCAGTTTCAATAGTAAAAGTAGCATCTGCTTCGGTAGTTGACTGATCCCAATCAACTTCAAAGGTTTCTTGCGCTGAGGCAAAAAAAACTGAAAGCATAAATAAAGTAGATAAAAATTGTTTCATGGTGTTTGTTTTTGTGTTTTGTGAATTTATTAAATTTAAATTAATTGTACTAATTTTATTGAAACAAACCCAATTAAATTCTTACTCTTTTTAGTCTTATTTACTTAAATACATTTTCCTTCTAGAATACAAATCATAAAACTGATCATCTTCTAAATCATCAATAAACAAGATACTCTCTCCAGTACTTTTCATCTCTGGTCCTAGTTGTTTGTTTACATTGGGGAATTTATTAAAACTAAATACTGGCTGCTTGATAGCATATCCATTTAGTGAGGGTTTAAAATCAAAGTCTTTTACCTTGCTATGTCCTAGCATTACTTTGGTTGCATAATTAACATAAGGTTCACCATAAGCCTTGGCTATAAAAGGAACGGTCCTAGAGGCTCTTGGATTGGCCTCAATGATGTAAACCACATCATCTTTAACTGCAAATTGTATGTTTATTAACCCTACGGTATTAAGCGCTTTGGCAATTTTTACCGTGTGGTCTTTAATTTGTTGCATGACATCTTCACTCAAATCAAAAGGAGGTAGTGTTGCATTAGAATCTCCGGAGTGAATACCACAAGGCTCTATATGCTCCATCATACCAATAATATATACATCTTCTCCATCACAAATTGCATCTGCCTCTGCCTCTATAGCTCCGTCTAGGTAATGATCTAAAAGGAGTTTGTTGTTTGGTATCTTACGCAGTAAATCTACTACGTGCTCTTCTAATTCTTGTTTATTGATGACAATTTTCATGCCCTGACCTCCTAGTACGTATGAAGGTCTAATTAAAAGTGGGAAATCTAGTTGATCTGCGAGGGCTAGGGCTTCATCTGTGGTTTCTGCTACACCAAACTCTGGATAAGGAATTCCCAAATCTTTTAATATAGTTGAGAAACTCCCTCTGTCTTCTGCCAAATCTAGTGCTTGGAAACTAGTTCCAAGAATTTTAACGCCGTAACGTTCCAGCTTTTCTGCTAATTTTAAGGCAGTCTGCCCACCTAGTTGAACAATAACACCTTCTGGTTTTTCATGACGAATGATATCATAAATATGCTCCCAGAAAACTGGTTCAAAGTATAATTTATCTGCCACATCAAAATCTGTAGAAACAGTTTCTGGATTACAGTTTATCATGATGGTTTCATAGCCAATCTCAGAGGCAGCTAATATTCCGTGAACACAACAGTAATCAAATTCAATACCTTGCCCAATTCTATTTGGGCCAGAACCTAGTACTATAATTTTCTTTTTATCTGTGACAATACTATCGTTTTCTACATAGGTGCTTCCATCAGGGAGTTCTATGCTATTCTCGAAAGTAGAGTAATAATATGGTGTCTGTGCTTTAAACTCTGCGGCGCAGGTGTCCACGAGTTTATACACACGTTGTATGTTTAATTCTTCACGCCTGTTATATACTTGACTCTCTAAACATTTTAGCATGTGAGCTATTTGTCTATCTCCATAGCCTTTTTGTTTTGCTTCCAGTAAAAGCTCTCTAGGCAAGGTGTCTAGCGTGAAACTAGAAATTTCCTTTTCTAGTAGGTACAGCTCTTCATACTGCTTTAAAAACCACATGTCTATTTTTGTAATTTCATGTATGCGGCTCAGAGGTATTCCCAACTGGATGGCATCATAAATAACAAAAACACGATCCCAACTTGCGTTTTTTAATTTATCAAGTATTTGCTCATAGTTGGTATAGCTTTTTCCATCTGCACCTAATCCATTTCTTTTAATTTCTAAAGACTGGGTTGCCTTATGAAGGGCTTCTTGAAAGCTACGGCCAATCCCCATTACTTCTCCTACAGATTTCATTTGTAGGCCAAGAGTTCTATCACTTCCTTCAAATTTATCGAAGTTCCAACGTGGTATTTTTACAATCACATAATCTAGTGTAGGCTCAAAAAGTGCAGAAGTAGATTTTGTGATTTGATTATCCAGCTCATCAAGATGGTACCCAATGGCTAGCTTTGATGCTATTTTGGCAATAGGATATCCTGTTGCCTTAGAGGCCAATGCAGAAGATCTAGAAACACGAGGATTAATTTCTATGGCAATAATTTCTTCTTTATCATCTGGGCTTACTGCAAACTGTACATTACAACCACCTGCAAAATCACCAATACTGCGCATCATATGTATGGCCATATCTCGCATTCTTTGATAGGTTTTATCACTCAAGGTCATTGCTGGTGCAACGGTAATAGAATCTCCGGTGTGAATCCCCATAGGGTCCATGTTTTCTATAGCACAAATAATAACTACGTTATCATTTCTGTCACGTAGTAATTCTAGTTCATATTCCTTCCAGCCCATCATGGCTTTGTCTATCATTACCTCGTGTATTGGAGATACTTCCAAACCATGACGTAATAAATCATCAAAATCTTCCTCTTTGTAAACAATAGAAGCTCCAGCTCCACCCAAAGTATAGGAGGCTCTAATAACAAGTGGAAATCCAAACTCTTGAGCAATTTCCTTACCCTCTAGATAAGATGTTGCGGTTGCTTGAGGCGCCATACCAACACCAATTTCATCCATTAAAACTCTAAATTTCTCTCTATCTTCTGTAATATTGATAGCATCAATATCTACACCAATAATTTCTACACCAAAATCCTTCCAAATACCTTTTTCATCTGCCTCTATCGCCAAATTCAAAGCTGTTTGCCCACCCATAGTAGGAAGTACAGCATCAATTTGTGGATGCTCTTTTAAAATCTGAAGTATAGATTTTGTGTTGAGTGGTAACAAGTATACATGATCTGCCATGGTAGGATCTGTCATGATAGTTGCAGGATTTGAGTTTATTAAAATGGTTTCAATTCCATCCTCTCTTAGGGATCTAAGAGCTTGAGATCCAGAGTAATCAAACTCACAGGCTTGTCCAATAACAATTGGGCCAGAACCAATAATTAAAATAGATTTAAGTGCGTTGTTTTTTGGCATGATAACAAAATTTTTTACTGTTTCAAAATTACGATTCAATAGGGTATAAAAAAAAGGTGTTGCTTATAAAAACAACACCTTTTATTTATTACTTATCAACATTTATTTTTTGTGACGAGTTTCTGAAGAAACAGAAATTTTCTTTCTTCCTTTTGCTCTACGAGAAGCTAATACTTTTCTACCGCTTACAGATGCCATACGCTCTCTAAAACCGTGCTTGTTTCTTCTCTTTCTTTTTGATGGCTGAAATGTTCTTTTACTCATGGTATATTATATTAATCGTCTTGAAATCCTTATTAATTTATGCTCTGCATTGTCTACACAACAATATATACTGTGTATGCGGCTGCAAAGATACAATCTTTTTTTAAACGTCAAACATCAAAATGTGAAATATTTTTAATTGTTTTCATTACCTTTGTTGACCTTAAAAAAAAGGCCTTATGTTCCATAAAAATTTAAAACTAATTATAACAGCACTTCTTGTAGGGGCAGCTGTTTGGCAATTTATAGAATCTTACATAGGAAATGGTATAATGTTCCTGCTTCTTGCAGGTATCTTTGTATTTCTATATTTCAAAAATGAAATCATTCTTTTATCCTTTCTTAGATTACGCAAACAAGATTTTCCTGGAGCAAAAAAATGGCTTGATAAAATTAAAAATCCAGAAGCCTCTCTAGTTACCAAGCAACAAGGGTATTATAATTACCTGAACGGACTCATGGTTTCACAAACCAACATGAATGAAGCAGAAAAATATTTTAAAAAAGCAGTAGCACTTGGCTTATCGATGGATACAGATATGGCGATGACCAAACTAAACCTAGCCGGTATTGCCATGTCTAAAAATAGAAAACGTGAGGCCGAAGTACTTCTTTCTGAAGCAAAAAAGTTGGACAAACAAAACATGATGGAAGATCAAATAAAAATGATGAAAGACCAAATGAAACGCTCTGGACAACCAAAGCAACAATTTGGAGGCGGAAGATCTGGTCGTGGAGGGAGGCGCTAAGAACTCTTTAAAACCAAGTGGCAAACATGTAAAGTACTAGTCTAAAACATAATACCCAGGTATTGGTATTTTTATGCTGTACGCTTTTCCAGATGCATTTTTTAAATACGTATCTCGCAGCCAAGGGTTGTGTATCTTTAAAATCTTATAATTAATACCCTGCTGTTTTGCGAATTTTGCAAAATCTGTAACTGGAGTATCTATAATAATTGTCTTTGTAGGTATGGCTTGGTAGAGGTCTTGTTGGTCTACATAAAAACCATATTTCTCTGGATTACTTAGTATTTCTTTAAAGGCTAAAATTCTAAAAACATACCTGCCCGTTTCACTATTTAACAACAAACTATAATAATCAGTGGCATCTTGACGCTTCATTTGCTTGGTGATCCCGGCATTACCAGCATTGTATGCAGCAGCAGCATTTGTCCAACTGCCAAACAACTCTTTTGAGTTAATTAGATACTGTGCTGCAACTTTAGTAGCTAATTCTAGATTATAACGTTCATCTACGTAATTGTTAATCTCTAAGCCGTACTCTTTTCCAGTTGCTTTCATGAATTGCCAAAAGCCAGAGGCTCCTGCATGCGAGGTAACATTATCTAGACCACTCTCTGCTACTGCCAAATATTTAAAATCATCAGGAAGATTGTATTTCTTTAAAAGAGGCTCTATCTCTGAGAAAAATCGATTGGCCTTTTTTATCATAAGCAGCATGTTAGAATGCCAATAGGTATTAACATGAATCTCTCTATCTAGGCGTTCTCTTACATCGGTGTCTTGCAAAGGGACCTTCTCCCCAGCAAAGGTCATATTGCTTGGCAATGCAAGAGCCTCTACACGCAAGGTTTGTGAACTTTGCTGCTCAGCTGAAGAAGAGGTTTCTGGTGGTTGGCTAGTAACTTCAGGAGATTGAATAGCCTGAATAAAAAGCCCACAAACAACTACCGCGACAGCGGCTAAACCAATTTTTGAAAGTAAATGCATGTCTTAACTATTTTTTATAAAAATACTCAATATAGCCTCTAGAATACAAACAAACCAAACTACTTATAGGAGAGGATATCAACAATTTTACGGCTTATAAGTGGGCCTTTAGTCAGCAACATGATGTGGGAGCCACCCTGAATAGTAATTGCGTTTTTAATATGTTTTATTGGAAACACTAAATCATCGTCTCCATGAACATGATAAACGTTAGGCAAAGGTTTAATTTGGTTCCAAGTAATCATATTTTTTATTGCCCAGTCCAAATAACGCTTGTCACGAATGTGCAAATAATTTTGATATAGATTTAATCTTTTTCTAGAGGTTGGTCCAAAAGCGAATTTGGTTAAATTTTCGGAAGTAAGAAATAATCGTGTCGGTATTAGTTTATAAAATTTTAATTTTTTTGCAATTTTGAATTTTATTGGCAATTCAAACTTGGTTTTAATACTTGAAATAATAATGAGTTTTTTTAATTTTAAAAAAGAACTCATCTCTTGCGCAACCACACCGCCAAAAGAAACACCAATCAATACAGCATTTTTCTCTGTCACAAATCCGGCCATACGCTTAGCGTACTGGGCTATAGTTTCTTTCTTGATTGGAATAAGCCAGGAGATTACATGCAGGGAGTAGGTGTTCTCCGGCAAGCTTATATTTTCAAATATCTCTTTATCAGCGGCCAATCCGGGCACAAAATAAATATGGGTTTTTTTGTTATTCATTGCTTTACGACACAAAGTAAGCTAAACACATAGATTATTCGTAAATTTACAAAACAAATAACCAGTTTATTTAATCGATACCAATATAGCGTTTATTAAAATTAAAACGTGTACACATATTTTACATTTAAAACATAAATGATGAACAAGGTTCTTCACATTGCCCAGGAAAGAGGCCTTGTAAGTTTTGGCTGGTTAGATGCTAAATACTCATTTAGTTTCGGGAATTATTATAATCCCGACAAAATGAATTTTGGAGCCCTAAGGGTACTCAATGACGACACCATAGCACCAGCAATGGGTTTTGGAAAACACCCGCACAAAAACATGGAGATCATCACTATTGTTCAGTCTGGGGCTTTAAAACATGAGGATTCAATGGGTAATAAAGGCATTATTGAGGCTGGAGACATACAGGTAATGAGCGCAGGGAGTGGTATTGAGCACAGTGAGGTAAATGCAAGCTCTCAAAATAGCCTAACATTGTTTCAACTTTGGATTCATTCTCAAACGCAAGATGTAACACCTAGGTATGAGCAAAATAAAATTGCACCTTTACTTACAGACAACGCTTTTGCAACCATCGTAAAGCCAAAACAAGTGGCATTAAAGGGTGATATTTGGATACATCAACAAGCATACATTAGTATAGGAAATTTTAGTAATGAAACCCAGACAAACTACAGCATGCAGCAAAGCCAAAACGGCGTTTATATCATGGTTATAGAAGGGTCTATAGTGGTTGCAGATCAAACATTACAACATAGAGATGCAATAGGGCTCTGGAATACGCAAAGTGTTGACATAAGTATTACAAAAAATAGCAAGGTCCTCATTGTAGAGGTGCCAATGATTTAATAAAAAAAGTGAAAAACATTAAACCAATAAAGTTATGATAGAAGATGTAGAAATTACCGATAATGAATTTTTACGCCAGTTTGAACTTGAAATTGGAGATAATATGGCGCGCATAGAATACGCGCTACAAGACCGTAAAATATTTTTAACAAAATATGAAATGCCAGAAGATCTTGAAGACCAAGGTTTCAGAGATATTTTCATTAAAGCTGTTTTTGATGAAGTACGTGATCGTGGTATTAGCGTGATGCCAACAAGCCCAGAAGTAGTTGGGTTTTTACGTAAAAACAGACGCAAGTACAAAGACCTATTACCCGTAGGGATAAATATATAATAGATAAAAAATACAGGTTTTTTATTTAGTCAACTAGTTGTTTTATAACATCTTGTGATGATTAAGTAAAGTGATTATTTAGCTTACTGAAACTCAAATCTCACCATTGCGTCTTCATCAATTTCAAGAAGTTTCACCTCTCTTAAGGTATTAACCAGCTCAGGATTCCAAGGGTGCTTTACCTTTACATAGTTTTGAGTAAAACCATGGATATATCCTTGCTTATTCTCACCCTCAAAAAGCACTGTTAAGGTACTGCCTAGCTGCGACTCGTAAAAAGCACGTCTCTTTTTTGCAGACAAACCTCGTAACATCTTACTGCGTTTTGCGCGAATATTTTTAGGCACCACGCCTTCCATAGTTGCAGCAGGGGTGTTTTCTCTCTCTGAGTACGTAAATACATGAAGATAAGAAACCTCCAATTGGTTTAAAAAGTTATAGGTTTCTAGAAACAATTCTTGGGTTTCTCCAGGGAAGCCTACAATAACATCTACGCCAATACAAGCATTTGGCATTGTTTTGTTAATTCTTGCAACACGGTCAAGATATAGATCTGTCATATATCTTCTACGCATCAACTTTAAAAGGGAGTCACTGCCGCTTTGCAAGGGTATATGGAAATGAGGCACAAAGGTCTTAGACTGTGCCACAAAATCAATGGTTTCGTTTTTAAGAAGATTAGGCTCTATAGACGATATCCTAAGGCGTTTAATACCTGCTACCTCATCTAGTGCTTGGCAAAGCTCGAAAAAAGTATGTTCGTGTTTTTTATTTCCAAACTCACCCTTACCGTAATCTCCTATATTTACTCCTGTAAGTACAATTTCCTTGATTCCTTTAGCAGAAATTTCAGCAGCATTCTTTAAAACATTTTCCAGCGTATCACTCCTTGAGATGCCTCTAGCCAAGGGTATGGTACAATAGGTACATTTATAATCACAGCCGTCTTGCACTTTTAAAAATGCTCTGGTACGATCACCAATTGCGTATGAGCCCACATAAAAGTCTGCATCTTCAATCTCACAAGAATGAATCTCTGCGCCGTTTGAAGCCCTACGATCTGGATTAGCAAACAAATCGTTAATATATGATGTGATGTTAAATTTTTCTGTGGCTCCCAATACCAAATCTACTCCATTTACATCAGCAAGCTGTTGTGGTTGGAGTTGAGCATAACAACCAATAGCTGCAATAAAGGCATCGGGGTTGGCTTTTTGAGCTTGTTTTACAATGCTTTTAAATCGTTTGTCTGCATTTTGAGTAACACTACAGGTATTTATAACATACACATCTGCAGGGTCAGTGAAATCTACCCGCTGGAAGCCCTCGTTTATGAAATCTCGAGATATAGTAGATGTTTCACTAAAATTAAGCTTACAGCCTAAGGTATAAAAAGCAGCTTTTTTCACGACAGCCATATATTAAAAATAAATTAAGTGCAAAGTTATTAGATTTTAAAAAGAGAATAATTAATCTTTAAGAGCGTCTCCACTGTTTACTTATTTCAAACACCTCATTTAAAATAGCCTCTTCTTGAATATCAAATTCAAGCCCGCGCCTTGCCATAACAACGGCGGCTACTTCAAAAGCTTTTTTAGTATTGTAGGTCTCCATGCCACTTGAGCCGCCCCAGGTAAAGCTTGGAATAAAATTGCGAGGATAGCCTGCGCCAAAAATATTAGCACTCACCCCTACCACAGTTCCGGTGTTAAACATGGTGTTGATACCACATTTACTGTGATCACCCATCATAAGACCGCAAAACTGAGTTCCTGTTTTGGCAAATTTTTCGGTATCATAATCCCAAAGACGCACCTGCGCATAGTTGTTTTTTAAATTTGAAGTATTGGTGTCTGCGCCAAGATTACACCAGTGACCAAGAACAGAATTACCCATATACCCATCATGCCCTTTATTTGAAAAGCCCATCATAACAGAATTAGCAACCTCACCTGCTACCTTGCAGTGCGGGCCTATAGTTGTACCACCATAAATTTTAGCTCCCATCTTAACACTAGAATGCTCACAAAGAGCGAAAGGCCCCTGGATTGTAGCCCCTTCCATAAGCACAGTGTCTTCACCAATATATATAGGTCCATCTGTAGCATTTAAAGATGCGCACATAACCTTAGCTCCTTTTTCAATAAATATATGCTCTGGATTAAAAGCTATTGTAGTTTGTGGTATAGCCTCAGAGGTTCTTCCTTGGGTCAATACATCATAATCTCTCTTGATTGCCTGATGATTCTTCTCAAAGATATCCCAAGTGTTTTCTATACGCAGCACGTCATCATCTGTATATTGAGTAATGGTAAAGGCATCAAAATCTATTTCTTGATCTTCATTGGCGTAAAAAGCCAAAGGTTCATCGTTATAGAAAATGGCTTGATTCTCTTGGAGGTTCTTGATTAATAGTACTAAGTTCTCAGAAGGACAAAAAGAAGCATTTATGAGCACATTTTGTTCCAACTCTACCATAGGAAACTTATCTGACAGATACTCTTCTGTTACGGTAGTAGTTGTAGAACCTAAGAATTTTTCCCATTTTTCACGAATGGTTAAAATACCAATCCTAATATCTGCCACTGGCCGTGTAAAGGTAAAAGGCAATAACTGGTTGCGCACTGCGCCGTCAAAAAGGATGTAGTTCATAATAAGATATTAAATAGAATAATCAAAAATAGCAATTTAACACAACATAGTACCTATAGGTACAACGCAAGACTGATGCTTGATATGCGATAACGAAAAAAAGCCTACGATTTCTCGTAGGCTTTTTATATGATTATAGCAAAAAACTACTCTTTGTCTTCTACAGGAGCTGCAGCTGGTTTTTTGAATTTTGCGTATTTGTTCTTGAACTTATCGATACGTCCTGCTGTATCAATTAATTTAGATTTACCTGTATAAAATGGGTGAGATGTTCTTGAGATCTCCATTTTTACCACTGGATACTCTACACCATCAACCTCAATTGTTTCTTTTGTATTTGCAGTAGATTTTGTTAAAAATACATCATCGTTTGACATATCTTTAAATGCTACTAATCTATAACTCTCCGGGTGGATACCTTTTTTCATCTTAAATCTCTTTAGTAAATTGACATTACTGACCTTTCAGTAAATGCGTTTGCAAAAATAGATATATTTAAATAATCTGCAACAACTTTTTATCTTTTTTTTGAATGATTTTGACTTGTGCTATTTAGGATGTAAATTGAGCGCTCACAATGCTTTGGTATTGTCTTTTTAGGATATATAAAAAAAGTATCAAGCTAGAGATTCAATTACTATATTACGAAAAACAAATAAAACCCCGTCTGTAAATAATAATCTACACAAAGATGTCTAAAGGTGTCTATTTTAATCACAATAACTGACCTAAGCCACATTGGAATGCCTACCTTCCGCCAAAATACAAAACTACAATGACTACCCCTTTAAATATAGACATCCCTACTAGCATAGCGTTTGATGAAAAATTAAAAACTTTCAATCAAAATACAGACATACGCTCCACTATTAAGAGCTTGGAAGAAGGTAAAATGATTCTCATTAAAGAATTTTATAGCGACGGCCTTGTCTTACTTGCTGGGTTACATAAACACCTTAAAAGAAAAATAAACAACACAACTTTTAAAGAACAACAAAACTACCGCGGCAAGTACCGTAAACTCTCAAAGGGTATTATGTTAGAGATACTATCACAGGAGATTACCGCAAAAAAAGCCCCAGCTATTGGTTGGTTAAAAGAATTTTACCCACAAAACAATCACTTCTTGCTTCCTTTTACTCAAATACAGGGATTAAACAGCGCATGGCAGTGGTACAAAAATGGTATTTCCATTCCTGTGCTACGCAATAAAATACACCCTTACTACGGAACCTACTTCCCAACTCGGTTTGAACATTTAATCCTTTTTGATAATTGGCTGAAACATTATAAAGGAAGCAAAAAAACAGCAATAGACGTGGGTGTAGGTTGTGGCGTTTTGTCTTTACAAATGATACAGCATGGCTTTCAAAAAGTATTTGCTACAGATACAAATCCAAATGCCATTGTTGGGTTAGCAAAACACATGGGCACAACAAAACTATCAAGAAAGATAGAGTTAAGCCATGCAGACCTTTTTGGTAATTACACAAAACAAACAGAACTAATTGTTTTTAACCCACCTTGGCTACCTAAGACTCATGAGCTAAATGGTATTGATGATGCCATATATTATTCAGATACTTTATTTGAAGACTTTTTTACCCAGGCAAAAAAAAGACTGGCCCCTGGCGGAAAATTAGTTCTCATTTTCTCCAACCTTGCACAAATAACAAACGCCACAACGGCTCACCCTATTGAGTATGAGCTTGCTCATGGCAATAGATTTCAATTAGAGAAAAAATACACAAAATCAGTAAAGCCAGCCTCTAGCAAAACTAAAAGAGATCAACATTGGCGTTCTTTAGAAAACGTAGAACTTTGGATCATGACCCGTCCCGAAGACACCGCTTTACATAACCAAAACAACTAATTAAACAACAGCTCAAGGCAGGTAGTAAACTTTTATTAATTTACTATGCGTGCATAGTAAATTAATAGTATCTTTGAAACTAGAATTAATATAACAAATCAATTCCTTTGAAAGAAAAGACAATAGATTATGTACTTAGAGCCACCTGGATGGCAGTACAAAAAATGTACAATGAAGAGGCAGGCACCAAAGGAAGCACTATGGCCACTGGTTTTGCGCTTATTAGTATAGATCCAGAAAAAGGAACCCCTTCTACTGCCCTAGGACCAAAAATGGGTATAGAGGCAACCTCTTTATCTCGCACTCTAAAAAAAATGGAACAGCAAGGACTCATAGACCGCAGACCCAATCCAGAGGATGGTCGTGGAGTACTTATACATCTTACAGCCTTTGGCAAAGAAATGAGAGAATTCTCTAAGGGTGTTGTACTTAGATTTGATGAGGCTGTAAAAGAACAAGTCTCTGAAGAGGATATAAAAACATTTAAAAAAGTTGCAAGTACCATAACGGAGCTTATTAGCAACAAAAACATATATAAAAAGGTAATACATAATTAAACGGTATGTCTAAAAGAAGAATTAACAAAGTAGCCGTTGTAGGCTCAGGAAT
>Ga0209502_10002872_pt1 | contig 13939 bp, 18 predicted proteins | sample ArcticOcean_MG_C_10_FD_187442 | JGI IMG/M metagenome (GOLD analysis project Ga0209502, IMG submission 187442) | Marine microbial communities from western Arctic Ocean - ArcticOcean_MG_CB11_90 (SPAdes) (version 2) | ecosystem: Environmental > Aquatic > Marine > Oceanic | place: Arctic Ocean...
TCAGCAATAACTTTTAACTGTAACCATACCCAAAATTCTTCTCCTACTTTTCCGTTAGTTTTTTTTGTAGGAGCTCTATTAGTTGAACTTTTAAATCTAACATTTCCTAAACCGTGATTTCCACCAGCTGCAACTAAATATCTTTCTTTATTTTTTGTAAAATCATAAATTAAAGTATTGTTATCTTCTTCATAAATTTGAGTTCCTACTGGAACTTTAATTATTAAATCTTTACCACCTGCACCAGTTCTTTTTCTTTTGGTTCCTATGTAACCATTTTCTGCCCTAAAATGTTGAGCATACCTAAAATCAATTAATGTATTTAAATTTCTTTCTGATTCAAAAATAACAGATCCACCGTTTCCACCATCCCCGCCATCAGGACCTCCGTACTCAACAAACTTTTCTCGTCTAAAACTTGCTGAGCCAGAACCACCATTACCAGCTTTAATATAGATTTTAGCTTGATCTAAAAATTTCATTGTAGGATTTCAGAATAAACAACTAAAGTTATTTATATATTTAATTGGGAACAACAGAAACAAATGTTCTGTTTAATTTTGATTTTTTGAATTTAACCTTACCTTTTATTAAAGAAAACAAAGTATGGTCAGTACCCATACCCACATTCTCTCCTGGATGAATACGCGTACCTCTTTGTCTTACTATAATGTTTCCTGGAATAACTACTTGGTCACCATATTTTTTAACACCGAGTCTTCTACCTGCGCTATCTCGGCCATTACGTGACGATCCACCAGCTTTTTTTGTTGCCATTTAGTTTCCTATTTCTTTATAACTTTTTTAATACTCAAATTCTTTTGTTTTTTTGTTTTTTTAAGTTCCACTATTTTTTTCTTTTTTAGTTCAATTGGTTTGGCTTCAGCTATAATCTTACCGTCTTTTGAAAGTATCTTTATTATTTGTATTTTTGAATGCCGTTGTCTATGTCCGTTTGTTTTTCTTGAATGTTTTCTTCTTCTCTTATGAAAAATCAAAATTGTTCTATCTTTTACATTGTCCAGTAATTTAGCCTCAACAATAGCACCAGTTACATTTGGACTTCCAATTTCTGTAGTTTTACTATCATTTAGCAATAGAACATTTTTAAACTGAATTGTTTTTCCAACTTCAACGTCCAATTTTTCTATTTCTATAATTTTACTAGCAGATGCTTTGTATTGTTTTCCACCAGTTTCAAATATTGCAAATGACATAAATAACTTTTTTTTAAAATTACAGCAATATAACTTGAAAGAACTCCAAGTCAAGTTGATAGAAATTAAAAAACATCCTTTAAACCACGAAGTTTTTTAAAAACTTCTAATTCGGTGGCATTTTCCATATCAAGAGTTTTTTTTACCTCTGTATTAGTACAACGTAGAAAAATATTTGTATTTAACTCTTCATTGACTGTGGTGGGGATAGTTGGCAGTTTTTGATTTAACCTTGATATTGTCCATTCTTTTTTATTTTTTAATTTATTATTATTAATCTCATATTTAATACAAAAATCTAAATTCTTTTTAGTATATTCATGGCCACAATAAATTTGAGTATCTGCTGGTAACTTTTTTATAAGATTAAGAGACGTGAGCATCTCTAAGTGTGTTCCCTCAAAAACTCTACCACAACCTAGTGAAAATAAAGTATCACCAGTAAAAACAACTTTTTCATTTCGGGAATAAAAACAAACATGACCACTAGTATGACCAGGAACAAAAAAAACTTTAAAATCTACACATCCTAGTTTAAAATTTTCATTATTAGACAATTTTATATTTATGCCTGGAATTCTTTTTTGATCTTCTTTTGAGCCAATAATTTTTACTTTATATTTTTTTTGTAGTTCTAAATTCCCTCCAGTATGATCAAGATGATGGTGGGTATTAAGGATGTAATCAATTTTTTTAAATTTTTTTTTTATAAAACTATCAATAGCTCTAAATTCCGAAGGGTCAACTACAGCAACAATATTTGTTTTTGTATCATGAATTACAAAGCTGTAATTGTCTTGTAAGCATGGAACAATATTTACATTTAACATTTAACTAATCAAAAATATACCAATCTCTGACAAAAGATTTTTCATTTCTAAATTAATTCGATGTATAGAAGATATTTTATTATTACTAACACCAATAATTTTGTTCATTTTAATTTTTCTCTTGTCACAAAACTGATAAAAATCTTTTATTGAACACATGTGTAAATTAGGAGTGTTATACCAAAAATCTGGAAGAGATTTTGTAACAGGCATTTTTCCAAAAAATAATAAACTAGCCCTAACATGCCAGTAACCAAAGTTAGGTATTGAAATTATTACTTTTTTTCCTATTCTCAGCAATTCATTCAAAACGTTTTCTGGTTTGTAAAATGCCTGAAGTGTTTGACTCAAAACAACAAAATCAAAAGCTTTATCGGGAAATTGATCAAGTTCGGTTTCAGCATTTCCTTGAATTACAGATAAACCTTTAGATATGCATTGTTTAACTTTATTTTCTTCAAGTTCTATGCCTCTTGCGTCAATATTTTTTTGTGTAATAAGAACTTCAATTAAAGCCCCATCACCACAACCAACATCTAATACTCTAGATCCCGTGGGAAGCAAATTAGTAATTATCTTAAATTCATTTTTCATTTTTGAATATTTCAAAGTTAGAATCTAAAAAACCTTTAAGAGTTTCTAAAAATTCAGGTTCGTTGACTAAAAAGGAGTCATGCCCTTTGTCTGTTTTTATTTCAGCAAAAGCAACGTTGGCACCAGATGCGTTTAAAGCAATTACAATATCCTTACTATTTTTTGTGGGATAAAGCCAATCTGAAGAAAAAGATATGATTAAAAATCTAGTTTTATGATTTTGAAACGCTCCAACCAAACCATTTTTAAATTGTTTAGACAAATCAAAATAGTCCATAGCTCTTGAAATATATAAATATGAATTTGCGTCGAATCTATCCACAAATACATTACCTTGATGCCTTAAATAACTTTCTATTTGAAAGTCAGCATCAAATGTAAATTCATAATCTTTTTTTTCCTGTAGCTTTCTTCCGAATCTTTCCTGTAAACCTTTTTCTGACATATAAGTAATATGAGCAGCCATTCTTGCAACAGCTAAGCCATTTTTAGGAATCTTTTTATCTTTGTAGTAATTTCCATTATTCCATAATGGATCCGACATTATTGCTTGTCTGGCTAATTCATTCAAAGCTATTTGTTGAGCATTGTGACTTGAAGTTGAAGCAATAGGTACTGCTGAAAAAGTTTTATCAGGATATAATGCACAAAACTGTAAAAGTTGCATACCACCCATAGATCCACCTAAGACACTTAAGAGTTTTTTTATATTGAAATAGTCTAATAAAGATTCTTGTGCTTTAACCATGTCTCTTATTGTTACTACAGGAAATTTAAGGCCATAAGGTTCACCATCTATATCGTTAATATTTTTAGGCCCTAATGAGCCCATGCAACCACCTAAAACATTTGCACAAATAATAAAATATTTTTCTGTATCAATAGCTTTTCCTGGACCTACGGCTATGTTCCACCAACCGTCTTTATTAGTTACAGGATTAGTTCCAGCAACAAATTGATCACCCGAGAGAGCATGAAAAATTAAAATTGCGTTAGTTTTTTTTTCATTAAGTTTACCGTAAGTTTCATAAGCTATAGGAAAATCTTTTAAAGTTTGACCGCAATCTAGTTTAAGCGGTTTTTTTACAGTTATTTGTTTTATATTTTCAATTTTATAGTTCATATAAAAAAAAACCCAGCTAAACTGGGCAGAACCCTATTTAGCGAATTTTATTATGCGCCCGCAATTTGGTTAAATCAGCGCTAGAAACTTGTACTAAATCATCTGAAAATTGTCAATTTTATAAGAAATTAAAATGAATATAGAAATCATAAAGTTTTTTAGATAAGACTTAAATAAATTATGAAATTACCTAAAGCTAAAAGTCTTAACGCTGAAAAATATGTTGCAGGATTAAGCTTATTTAAGCAAAAGGCTACTAATATAAAATTATCTGCAAATGAATCTGCATTAGGACCAAGCCCAAAAGCAATAAAAGAATATATTAAAGTTTCGAAAGATTTTAAAAGGTATCCAGACCCAGATGCGAGTTTTCTTAGAAAAACCATAGCTAAAAAATTTAAATTAGATCAACGTAGAATAATTGTAGGCAATGGATCAGATCAAGTTCTTGAACTCATATGTAAAACTTTTCTTAGTAAAAACGATGAAGTAATAGTATCACAATATAGTTTTATTATTTATAGAATTTACGCAAAACTAAATTCTGCAAAAGTAGTTTACGCACCTGAAAATAATTTTACTTCTTCAGTAAATAGCATACTTTCATGTGTAACTAGTAAAACTAAAATAATTTTTATTGCAAATCCTAACAATCCTACAGGTACGTATGTTAATAAAAAAGAAATACTAAGATTAAGAAAGAAACTAAGAAGCGATATATTATTAGTCGTAGATGATGCATATTTTGAATATATAAATTTTAAAGATTATGAATGTGGATTAAAATTATTCTCTAAATTTAAAAATGTTGTTGTAACTAGAACATTTTCAAAAATTTACGGTTTAGCAGGATTAAGAATTGGTTGGGGTTATGCTTCAAAAAATATAATTGAATCATTGTATAAAGTAAAACCTCCTTTTAATGTTAGTCGTCCAGCATTATTTGCAGCTGCTGCTGCAATAAAAGATACGGCCTGGCTCAGTAAAGAAATACATCACGTAAGGAAATGGTCTAAAAGTCTTTACAATGTCTTTAAGAAATTAAACATCCACACAAATGCAACTAGTGTGAATTTTTTATTAATTAATTTCGATAGAGTAAAAAAAACATCAAAACAAGTTTTTAATGCTCTAGCTAATAAAGGAATTTTACTAAGACAAATGGATGTATACTTAATAAAAAATTCTTTACGAGTTACAGTCGGCAATAGTAAAGAAAATTTAAAATTAATACTTGAGTTAAAAAAAATTCTTAATGTTTGACACTATTTCTATAATTGGTTGTGGCTTGATAGGATCTTCAATCTTAAGAGCTGTTAAAAATAAAAATCTAGCAAAAGAAATTAGGATTTTTGATTGTTCAAAAGATGTCACCGCGTATTTAAAGAAAGAAAATATATGTACAAACGTATATAGTGACATTCGTCAGTGTGTCATTAACTCTGATTTAATAATTATAGCAACACCTCTTAGTAGCTATAAAGAAATTATTTTAATGATAAAAGATAGTTTAAAAAAAAACGCTATTTTAACTGACACAGGTTCTGTTAAAAAAGAAGTTATGAAAATAATTCATAATATTAATTTAAAAGATATTCACTGGATACCTTCACACCCAATTGCAGGAACAGAAGAAAGTGGGCCAAAGGCAGGGCAAGCAGAATTGTTTAATAATCGTTGGTGCATCATCTCCCCACCAAAAAATTGCGAAGAAAAACCGATAAAAAGTTTAAAAACTTTATGGGAGAGAATTGGTTGTAAAGTTAAAATTATGACGCCAGAAGAACATGATAAAATTTTATCTTTGACTAGTCATTTGCCACATGCGATTGCCTATAACATTGTTAGAACAGTAATGAGTGTTGAAGATAAACTAAAACAAGAAGTGATCCAATATAGCGCTGGTGGCTTAAGAGATTTTACAAGAATAGCTGCGTCAAACCCATTAATGTGGAGAGATATTTTTTTAGATAATAGCGAAAATGTTTCTAAAGGTATTGATAGTTTTATTGAAAAACTAAATGAGTTAAAAAAAGCCGTGAATGACAAAAATGCAGATAAACTTTACAAAATTTTCAATTCAACTAAAGAAGTAAGAAAAGAAATTATTAAAGCTGGTCAAGATACGAACAAACCGGATTTTGGTAGAAAAAAAGATTAAAAGTATTTTTCTGATTCAGAATAAATTTTTTGTTCTAAAACTTCGAGAAAAACAGTTTTTTCTAAACCAGGCATAATTGGTTTTAGAAAAGAAACATGAATGTCCCCAGGGTATTTTAAAAAACTATTTTTTGGCCATATTTTTCCAGAGTTTAAAGCAACAGGTATACATGGTAGTTTAAGAGTGTCGTAAATTCTACTTACACCTTTTTTAAAAGGCCTTCTGTCATCAAATTTAACTCTCGTACCTTGAGGAAATATTAAAAGTGGGCGATTATTTTTTTCAATAGTTTTTTTTATTTTATCAAAGACAGTCAAGTTTTCTTTTGTTGTTTTTTCTCTAGTTATTTCAATTGATCCAATTTTTTTTAAATACCATCCAAATAAAGGTATTCTTAAAAGTTCTTTCTTTAAAATAAAAACAGGAAAGTTAAGAGGTGCCTGAAGAACAAAAGTTTCAAACATTGATTGATGTGCTGAAGCTATAAAAAATTTTTCTGTTTTTCTTATATTTTCCAGTCCATGAAATATGACTGTAGTATTTAAAAATAATCTTAATATGAAAATTATATAATACGCTAAAAATTTTCCACAATATAAAGTAAATTTAACAGGTAAAATTAAAGTTGGAATAGCTAGAATAAAAACTAGAATAATACCAGCATATAAAAAGATATTAAAAATTAAAGATCTTATAAATTGCATTAAGAGTTTATTAATTTCAATAAATCTTGTTTTTTTCTAATAATTTTAAAACTATTTTTGCTAGCTAAAATCTCAGCTATAAGAGGTTTAGTGTTATAATTTGATGATAAGGACGCCCCGTAAGCACCTACATCTGTTATGGCTACAAAGTCACCTTCTTTAATTTTTTGATATTTTTTATATTTTGTGAATTTACATGATGTTTCGCAGATTGGGCCAACAAATTCTATAGGTGCTTTGCTCTTTTTATTTGTTCTTACAATAGGAACAATTTCATGATTGGCGTCGTATAATGCAGCTCTCATAAAATCATTCATACCAGCGTCTATAATTATGAAACTTTTATTTTGACCCTTTTTAATATATTGAATTTTACTTACCAAAATTCCTGCGTTGCCAACTAGAGATCTACCTGGTTCAAAAATAATATTACAATTTAATTTTTTCTTAAAATCATAAACCAATTTTGCATAATTGTTTAAGTTGATCTGTTTATCTTTTTTACTATAACTAATTCCGAATCCACCTCCTAAGTCTACATATTTTAATTTTATATTTAAGTTTATTATAACTTTTGAGAGAACGTCTAAAGTTTTTTTATATGGAGTATCAGATAGGATTTGGCTACCAATGTGCACACTCATCGCGTCAATTTTCAAGTTTTTAAATTTTTTAATATTTTTAAAAAAAAAGGAAAAATTTTCTATGGATACTCCAAATTTATTTTCAGCTTTACCAGTTGAAATTTTTTTGTGTGTTTTAGCGTCAACATTTGGATTTATTCTAAAACCGATAGATATTATTTTGTTAATTTTTTTACCTATTTTATTTATTAATACTGCTTCACTTTCTGACTCAACGTTTATTAGTAATATTTTCTTTCTAATAGCTAATTTCAACTCTTCTTCTGTTTTTCCTACGCCTGAAAAAACTATTTTATTTGGTTTTATTCCAGCTTTCAGAGCTTTTAAAAGTTCACCGCCCGAGACGACATCTGCACCCGAACCTAATTTTCCTAACATTCTCATTATTGGTAAATTAGTATTAGCTTTGGCAGCAAAACATATAAGTGGTTTTATGCTTTCAAAGGTTTTAGCAAAATTTGAATAATTTTCATTGATTTGTTTTTCAGAATAAAGATAAAAAGGGGTATTGTTCTTTTTTAAAATATTTAGCACGGAAGTACTTTCTATGAAAAGTTTATTTTTAAAATATTTAAAATGTGACATGTATTTTATGAGGTGACTTTAATTTCATATTTAATTTTACCTTGATACTGTGGATCAGATTTTTTTCCACAATTCCCTAAAATCAGTAAGCTTAAAATTAAAAAAATAGATAATTTCATTTGATATTTTTTTTGTATTTTTTTATCATTTTTTTTACATTGATTGAAGAGGTTCCACCGAAAGAATTTTTGGAATTCATCGAGTTTTTTACATCAAAAATTTTCAAAACACTCTTATCTAATTTTTTATGGAATTTTTTCAATTCATCCAAAGAAATTTCGTTTAAAGTTTTGCCTTTTTTCTCAGCAAAATTTACTAATTGTGAAGAGATACCATACGATTCTCTAAATGTTAATTTTTCTTCTTTCACTAAATAGTCAGCAAAATCTGTTGCAGTAGTGAACCCTTCATTTGCCATCCTATACATTCTTTCCTTCGAAACTTTTAAATTATCGATCAACTCAAAAGACATTGTTAAAGTATCTTTCAGAGTGTCATAACCATCAAAAACTAAAGCCTTATCATCTTGTAAATCCTTAAAGTAAGACATGGGTAAACCTTTCATTATTGTTAAAATTGAATTTAACTTACCGTAGTTTATCCCAACTCTTCCTCTAATTAGTTCAGCGGGATCCGGATTTTTTTTCTGAGGCATTATTGAAGATCCTGTGAGCACACTATCATTAAAATAAATTAATTTAAAAGCATCAGAATTTAAAATAATAAAATCTTCAGCCATTCTTGATAGATGCATTGCACATACAGCTGAAGCATATAAAAAATCAATTGCAAAATCTCTATCAGAAACTGAGTCGATCGAATTGTTGGTAGGTTTTTTAAAACCAAGTTTTTTGGAAGTATAATTTCTATCAATTTTATATGAAGTACCAGACAAAGCAGCTGAACCCAATGGACACTCATCTAAAAGTTCTAAATTATTCTGAAATCTTTTTCTATCTCTATTTAACATCTCGTAATAAGACAAAAGATAATGTGCAAATGAAATAGGTTGAGCATTTTTTAAATGTGTAAATCCTGGCATGACAGTATTTGTATTTTTTTCAGCTTTCTTAACTATTATCTTCATCACATTTGTAATATCTTTCAAAATATCTTTAGAAGACTCTTTAACCCACAACTTAAAGTCAGTTACCACCTGATCATTTCTTGATCTTGCAGTGTGCATGAATCCAGCGGACGGTCCAATAATATCAAATAATTTTTTTTCTATATTTAAATGAATATCTTCATACTTTTCATAAAATATAAATTTACCATTATCTATCTGAGATTTTATTTTCTTTAAGCCATCAACAATTTTTTTACCTTCACTTGAGGGTATAATCTTTTGTTTAATAAGCATTTGGGTGTGTACGATAGAAGCAAAGATATCCTGTTTGTAGAGTCTTTTATCAACATTAATAGAAGATCCAATTCTTTGAAAGGATTTAGAGACTTTGCCTTTAAGTCTTTTTGACCACACTGTTTTATTTTTATTTTTCATTTTACTATGTTAATTATAATTTAAATTAATATGAAAATTAATAAATCTTTTAAAATCTATATTCATATATTTGCCACTTTTTTCTTTGCTGAACAACTGTTAAGTGAAATAAACTACTCAAAAAATATAGTAGTCCACAAAGAGCCTTTAGATATCAAGGAACTAAAATTTAAAGATTTTAATCTTAATGATGTCGACTTAACAAATAAAAAAGGCAATATCATGATATTAAATTTTTGGGCGACTTGGTGTGTGCCGTGCAAAAAAGAAATGCCATCATTATCAGAGCTGTCAAAACTCTATCCAGAAGTGACTATCTATCCAATAAACTTAGAAAAACCCAATAAAGATAAAACCAAAAATTTTTTTAAAAGCATAGATGTTAAAAATCTTAACATTTATTTTGACCCTGAATTTAAATTAGTTAAATCTTTTAATATGCGTGGCGTGCCAACAAGTGTTTTGATAGACAGAAACGGAAAAGAATTTGCTAGAATTATTGGTGAGATAAATTTTCTTGATGAATCTTTTATTAGTTTTTTAAAAAAATACCTTTAATTTTTAAAAAAATATGCAAGCAACACCAAGACAATAACAGCTATAAACTGAAGAAGGACCCTAAGTTGCATAAGTTTATTTGAATATTTTTTACTAGTCTCTCCCCCTTTAAATAAAGTATAAAGACCTAATATTAAAACTACTGCTACAGAACCTAATAAGATAAATCCTATAAAATTGAATAAAAAACTAGACATAACTAATAAGGACTAACTACCATGAGCTATTCATTAAACACAACTATTTTAAATCCGTTTTCTAAAGGAAAGCCAAAAAATGCTGTTATACTTTGTCACGGTTATGGTGGGGATGGTAAAGACATTTCTCTTCTAGCAAGTTATTGGAGAACATATTTACCTGAAACTTTGTTTGTTTGTCCTGATGCTCCCGAAAAATGTGCGGTAAGCCCTTCAGGCTTTCAATGGTTTGATTTAATGGACCAAACAAAAGAACAGATTTTAATTAAATCTTTAGTTGCTGAAATAAAACTAAATAAACTTATAGATGAGGTTATGCAGAAAAACGAGCTTCAAGGGCAACAAATTGCCATAGGAGGATTTAGTCAAGGATGTATGATTAGCTTACAAACTGCAATTAAAAGAAAAAATAAGATTAATTCAATCGTAGGATACTCAGGAAAAATAATTGACACAAACCATTTGAAGGATAATATTATTACTCGACCTAATATAATTTTAATGCATGGAGACAAAGATGAGATTGTTCCTGTAAGTTTTTTACTTGAAGCAAAAGAATTTTTTAATAAAAATAATTATAAAATTAAATCACAAATTTTTAAAAATTGTGAGCATAGAATTCCATCTGAAGGATCAAGTTTAGGATTGGAATTTTTAAAAAAAAATTTAAGATAACAATCAATAAATTGTAACATTTTTACAACTTGATATCGTTTGTTTATTCGGATAGCTTTTTAAAAAATGATTATATCAGCAAACGAAAAAGTACCTTTAGAAAAGTGTCCAGCTTTAGTTTTGAATGCTGATTTTAGGCCTTTAAGTTATTATCCCTTGTCTCTATGGTGTTGGCAAGATGCTGTTAAATCAGTTTTTTTAAATCGTGTAACTATAGTTTCGAATTATAAAAGAAAGATACGAAGCCCATCATTTGAAATGAATCTACCAAGTGTTATTGCTCTCAAAAGTTTTATTAAACCATCTGAAAATCCAAATTTTACAAGATTTAATGTTTTTTTAAGAGATAAGTTTACCTGTCAATATTGTGGAGACAGAAAAAATTTAACATTTGACCACCTTTTGCCCAAGTCAAAAGGAGGTCTTACAGATTGGGAAAATGTTGTCACAGCTTGTTCATCGTGCAACGTTCAAAAAGGTGGGAATCTTTACAAAAACTGTGGCCTGATTCTCTCTCAAACACCGTTCAGGCCGTCGGTGGATGATTTACATAAAAACGGAAAAAACTTTCCACCTAATTTTTTACACGAAAGTTGGATGGATTATTTATATTGGGATATTGAATTAGAGCCTTAATTATATCTTCTTAGAAATTTTAATTGCTATATGAGACGTCGTTTTAATAATCTTATCTAACAAGCCATACAAGCCATCCTTAGTAGCCCCACCTTCGTATGCAATATCTCGATGGCTTAATTCGTCGTCTCGAAATTTAATTATATTTTTTTTTAATTCTTTTTCATCGTCATATATTTCATGAGTTTGATCTTTATAGTGACCTCCGATTACTTCTTCTACAGATGCCGTACAAAGCATAGTAGCCTTTTTCCCCAACATAGCAGTGCCAAAGCCTAGAGTTACACCAAGCAAATCCCAAAGAGGCAGGAGTTTTGTGGGTGTTATATTTCTTTTTTTAATTTCTTTTTCAAAAAAATCATAGTGTTCTTTTTCATGTTCTTTCATCTCCTCTATTTGTTTTTTTAAATTTTCATCTTGTTTAAATGTTTTAAGAGCTAAGAGTTGACCTTCATAAATCTTGATTGCGCCTCGTTCGCCTGCGTGATCGACTCTAATTAATTCCTCTAAGAATTTTTTATTTGTTTTTTTCATTTTTTTAAAAAGTTATTTAATGTAATAATTGATAACGCAAAGGAAATAAATAAATTTATTGTCGCTAACGATAATCCAAATATTTTAAGCTCTACAATTTTGCAGGATTTAGATTTATTATTTTCTAATTGTTGCAATAAATCACTAGTAGAAGCATCCAGAGCAAAGGCATTTATTTGACAAACTAGTGACTCATCAAAAAAACCTTGTTCTATACCAAAATGATAAAATGCTATTAAAACACCAGATGTAAAACTTATACAAATAAACATTAATATTATTTTCTCAAATTTTTTAAAAAAGAAAAAAAATAAGCTAAAAGCAATTACAAAAAAATAAGGAATTCTGCTCACTAGACAAAGGTTACAAGCTTCATAGCCAAGGACATATTCAATAAAATATGCTGATAAAAGAATTAAAATACTGACAAAAAAAAGTTTAGGAATTAAGTTGTTATCTAAAAATTTAAACATAGAATTTAACTATTAAATAAATAATCAAAGCTAGTACCACTATAGTCAAACCAATTATGGTTGCCCATAAAGTACCTTTTTTTTGTAAAAAAGAAGAAAATGCCGAACCGAATCTGAATGATAAATAAGCTACAATAAAAAATCTCAAGCCTCTTGCAATTAAACATGTAAAGAAAAATAAAATTAAATTAAATTGAATAAAACCACTAAAAATTGTGACCAACTTAAATGGTAGCGGTGTAAATGCAGCAGTGATCAAAATTAACAACCAAGAGAAAGATCCACTATTTGTTTGAAACTTTTCTCTTAAAAAATCAGTATTATTATGTCCGTAAAACTCGAATACTTTTATTCCAAGTTCATTAAAAAAAAGAGACCCTATAAAATAACCAAAAAGAGCACCAAATGTAGAAAACAAAGTAGCTACTAAAAATATTTTAAAATATTTCTCTTTTTTTGCCACAACCATGGGAACAATCATAATATCAGGTGGAACAGGAAAAAAAGAGCTTTCAATAAAAGATACTACAGCTAAGCTATAAGTAGAAAATTTGCTAGTTGCTAAATTTACACATTTATCAAAAAGGTTTTTCAACATTTTTTTATTTATAAAGCAATGAAATTTTAATACTATTTAATTATAAACTTTAAATGTTTAATTACTAAGGGCGAATGGTGGAACTGGTAGACGCGCCGGACTCAAAATCCGGTGGTAGCAATACTGTGAGAGTTCGAGTCTCTCTTCGCCCACCAAATTATGGAAATAAATAAATTAAATAGTCTTATAGAATTATATTTTAGAAAATGTGATGAAGTTGACCACAAAAAAAAGTTTTTAAAATGGTTAAAATCAGGTGAACAATCTTACAGTTGGGGAGATATAAGAGAGAGAGTTTATAAACTTTCTTTCAAAATTAAATCTCTGATTAGTGAAGGAGAACGATGTTTAATTTTATCAGAGAATAGACCTGATTGGTTAACATCTGATATTGCGGTAATGAACGCAGGTGGTATTTCAGTACCAATTTTTACAACGTATTCATCTAATGATTACAAATATATCTTAAATGACTGTAAGGCCTCATTGATAATAGTTTCGAATGATACGCAATATCAAAAAATTAAAAAATATATTAACTTAGATGTTCAGAAAATTATATCTTTTGAACCAATAGAAGCTGAAAGTTTTTTAATGCAAGATATTTTAAATGAAGATAATTATAAGGAAATAATTAACGATAATTTAAAAAGAAATATGCCAGCGTGTATAATTTACACATCCGGTACTTCAGGTAATCCTAAAGGAGTAGTTTTAAGTCACGGTGGAATACTATCAAATTGCGAAGGAGCTGTTGAATTACTCAAGCCATTAACAAAAAAAAAGAATCCTATATTTTTAACGTGGTTACCTTTATCACACTCATACGAACACACAGTTCAATTTATTCAAATTATTTTAGGTGCAAAAGTTTATTATGCAGAAAGTTTAGAAAAACTTATTCCA
>Ga0209502_10002874_pt1 | contig 13935 bp, 19 predicted proteins | sample ArcticOcean_MG_C_10_FD_187442 | JGI IMG/M metagenome (GOLD analysis project Ga0209502, IMG submission 187442) | Marine microbial communities from western Arctic Ocean - ArcticOcean_MG_CB11_90 (SPAdes) (version 2) | ecosystem: Environmental > Aquatic > Marine > Oceanic | place: Arctic Ocean...
TTCCGACTCCAATATTAGATTGACGACTTCTTGAAATTCATATGCTTTCAACAGAACACCGATCCGAGAGGCGCGATATGCTTCGAGATACTCAAGGTAAACGCCGTCAGAAATAGAGAGGTCAAGCACAGGATCGTATAGGAGCTGTTCTGGCAATCTCGCCCCCTCCACTCCCGCCTCCGAGTCCTCCGCCACATCCGAGTCCCCCGCCTCAGAGTCCGCCCCCGCCACTCCCTCCACTCCCGCCCCCTCCACTCCCGCCGTTTTTATTTCGAAAGTGAACTTGTGCCAAGGCGCATGCCTTCTCATGCTCTGCATCATATCTAACAACTTCCCCAGAACACTTTCCTTGACATCTATTTTTTCTTCAATATACTCCTGATACGCCTCTTGAAAAGTCATCGTTGTTGGAAACTGTGCGCCGGAAGGGGCATCTTCACCGCTTGCTGTGCCCTCGGCGTTCTCCCCGTCGGCATCTTCACTACCCTCCAGTCCTGAAGCACCTTGACTCTCGCCACTTTTTTGCCGTAAGGCGGTAGAATCCGGAAAAGGAGGAAAGGAAAAGGAAAAATTGAAATTCGGATTAGCAACAGAAGGTTCGGATGGTGACAGCCGTGGTTGTTTTCTGTTTCCCTCATGTTTTTTTCTCTCGAGATGCGGTACGCTGTATAACACTTCTTCGATGAACTCGCTGAGATTGGTTCCCAAACCACCGTTGTGATGAGTTTTACTCATGTTTTTACTCGTGTTGAGCATTCGCACTTTCCCTGACTTAGTGGGTACAATCCCAGGAACCCTGTTTCCACTTTTGACCGTCGTTGTGCCAAGGCCGCTAGCCGCTGGACGAGCACCAGCACCAATGTTGACCAGTTTATCTTCGGGAGGTAAAGAAAGGAAAGGGAAGATTTGACCGAGATGAATTCTCATTTCTTTGTTTTCGATGTTTCCATTATAAAACAAATCTTCGCATATCCTTTCAAACTCTTTCATACATTCGTCTTCCTTTCCCTTTTCTGTTCCCTTTTCTGTCTCCCTTTCCTTTTCCTGGGTTTGAAAAGGCTTGTTACCTCCATTGACGGTGTAGTTGCCGTAATACATCTCTTCGTCATCTTCTCCACCGTAAGGGTAGAAACCGTCTTCCTGTTGCATATCTATACAAAATGCCAAATTTCCGGATCGCAAATCCCTGGACTTTTGTTATGGAGAGCTGCACTTCTACATCGGTGCGTCTAATAAATACTTCTTTTCCAGTTCGTGTTATTTTTTTTGATTTTTACAGGTTTGTGTGTTTTCCAGGCGAAGGAAGCCGCAGTCGAGAAAAAATTAAAGACCGAAGTGAAAGTGCTTGACCACCGCCTCGCTGAGATGGAATCAAATATGAGTCAGTTGAAAATAAGAATTCGCAAAGCGCATCGGCTTAAGGACGCCGTGCATGCAAAACAAGGCATTCAACAGATGATGAGTCTAAAGAAGCAGATGCAGCGGTTTTCCAGGCTACATCAGATCTGTTCAAGCATGCTCGACCATGTTCAAGAACAAGCCATGATGAGCACTACCTCGGTAGTCCTTCAGGAATTCGTCACCGTACACGAAGACTTGATCAAAGAATGTAATCTCGATAAGCTAGTCAGTCAATACCAAGAGTTGCAAAACAACGTCGAGGACATTCGAGGTGATATCGGTTCGATAGGCGAATCTCTTCAGGAGGCGGACAGTGATGAGTTAGATTGGGAAAAGGAATTGGAACTTTTTATTGCAGAGGATGCTAGCTGTGACGCTCCTAATTCAATATTGCAGGCTCCTACCCCAGTACAAGTTGACATGAGTCCAAGTATGCCAGTAGTTCCTGTACACGACGTCCGCAAATACTTCACAAACACGGTGCCAAGCCGTGCATCGCCTGTTAAACAAGCAGCTATGTAGTTCAAAAAGAATGTTCATTACGAAAAGAATGCTCCCGTTTGAGTCGAGCAATGTGATCGTTATCTTGCTGTACAAGGTCCTTCCATGTGGTAATATCGACACTGCATCCATTTTTGATTCTTGAACTTTTGTGTTTTTTGTCTGGTATCTTCCTTACATCAAAGTAGTGTTTCAACGAGTCATCGCCCGACAAGCTTTTCCAACTTTCCTCTGTGTAGTGAACGAACGGGTATTCCGCTCCCCCTTTCTTTGCCGGCGGCGTTTGAGATGCAACGTTGAGCTTACTCATTAAGGTTGAAGGCGAAACGGGGGCAGAACTTTTTCCGGGTGATCCGTTTTGGTCATCGCGCATGACTTTATTGTGAGTTGTGTTTTTCTCGGGCTTTTGTTTTTTTAATCGTTTCAACGTAGACTCTCTGCGTATGGTCACCGACTCTTCACTTGAAGGATATTGTTCTCCCGTTAGCTTATGTGATTCGAAGAAAGTTTTTTCATCGAACAACCTGATGAACCTCGCACGTTCCAACGGGTCATCGGGGTTCGTCAATGTACCAACCGATGGTCTGAATCTCGGCTGTGTGAGCAAACCGTTCTCGGTGAATTCATTTCGAATGTATAAGTAGTTACCTGCCAGTTGAACTTTCAAACTTGCCCATTGTTGATTTTCATCGGCTATAGCCATATAAGGATTGCTCTTTAGAAGATAAACCATCTTTGTTTTTTTTTCGTCGAGGAAAAACCGGTCATTGAGGCCATGGACCAAATGAGTTTCAAACCCCATTTTTGAATCTTGTGCGATCATGTTTTTGTTGATATACTGCTTTAGCGTAACATCTCTGTCGTGCACGTAAGACGCAATGTCCCAGTTCCAAGGTTTCGGATCTTTCGGACCTTTCAGCAATCCTGTTTCCGATGCGGCGGGTTCGGCACATTTTTTTCTCGGACTCGACGGTTGAGCACTCTGGTCCCACGCTCCGTAACAACGAAAGGACGAATCGTGTTCATTGTTGATGAAGGTGTTTGAGTTAAACGGAACGAATATCGGCGTTTTAAGATCTATTAGGTCCTCATCCTCGAAATGAAAAGGAATTTTAGTTAGAATGGGGGCGATGCCGGTTTTGCTCGGCATGGGATCCATGACCTGTTTTTGGCAAAATTGTTGTGGAACAAAATGTGTGATTGCGCGTGAAGAAATGACAAGCGACTGTCTCAAAATTTTGTTTTATGATTTTTTTTTTAATTTCAAAAACCCATACAAGACACAATAGATGGACTTAATTGATGCGAGTCAGCGCCAAAAGCATCGAACGTGAAGACTTTCCCCCCCATAGCCTCACGCTCTGTCATCATGTCATCGTGTGCTTTGCCCCATTCTTCGAAAGAAAATTCACTGAGCCCTTTCTCATCCACTCTGTTACGTCGTTTAGTCCGCTCGAAGCAGGTGTGCGGTGAATTTTTGATGTAAATTGTGAAGCCCGCTGTAGACAGAAAGTCCGGCAAAGCGGCCGCAACTGTCTCAAATAACATCTTAACTCTTACGTTTGATCCAATACCGAATACTTTGAGAGAAGTGGAGGGATGTCTTTCTACTAGAATTATTTCGTGCGATTGTTTTTGGACGGCATCGTTGACACGCTCTCGGCGACAAAGGTAGTCTTGTAATAGAGCGTAAGCTGAAAAAACACTCTCGTCGGATTGGTATTTCGCGGCGAGAAGGCCTTCATTTACCCAACGATCGACATCCTCTTCGATGCATAACACAGTGTGGCCCTTCTCACGAAGCATACTAGCCACACCGTGCATGCACTCTGTTTTTCCAACACCGACATTTCCCTCGAAGAAGAAAACGCGAGTGCGGCGAGAGAAACAGGGCCACAGGCTATTCAGAGCGAGACATTCGAACATCTCTTTCGTTTTGACAACGTGCGTGTTGTCATCTTTTATAGAGGATTTTGACTTTTATAATGGATTTGGACTTTTTTGTGAAAAAAAGCAAAATCGCAAACATCTCTCACATCTCTATCACGTTCTTCTTCCGAAAATTTTCAAGTGAACGTCGATGAGGCGTCTTTCAGGATTTTTTTTAAAAAAGCCACCTCCGTCCTCAAATCCTCCGCCTCTACGGTGGCGCGCGCCGCGTTCAATTCCGCGCGTGCCAGTACCGTCTCGTATTCAGTTTTCAAGTTTTCATACGAGCTCAACACTTTTTGACACCTCACCAGTTTGTCCTTCAATGTTAACAGTTCTTCATCTGACGCATCGCACTTTTTTATGAGTGTTTTGACCTGCTGTCTTTGTTCCTCCTGAGCCCTGTCCTCATCCGTATCCCCGTGCCTTTTGGGCGTCTTCCTACTCCTCCCGGATTGCCGGATCATGAGGTGTAGAACTTGAAGTTTGGGACCCACCCCTTTTTTGTATATCAAAATCCGACTCTAGCTTTTTTTAGTGGTCTGGGAGAAAAATCAGACAAATCCCAAAAATGTTTTTTCAAAGGAGCGTCCCATTTTTTTTTTCAGAATTTTCGAATGTTAGAGTCGGCGCGGATGATATTCTCGATATAGACTTACACTTTTTGTCGATCTATAAGGGAACTTTCAGATCCTTTTTTCCAAACGGCGGAAAAAAAACAAAATCGCAAACAGCCTCCCAACTTTTTTTTCAAAAACTTTTTTCCCAAATAGAGAGCCGAGTTGTTTTTGTCCACACAACGTGTGCCGCGAGAAAAAAACGATGGATGTTCTTCAGAAACAGAGATTCAGAATTCGCGAGGTTTTGGGGGAAGAAGAATTCTACGCCGACTTCAAGTTTCAAAGTGGTCTGACCGAGCATGACTTCTGTAGGCCGAAGAAGACTTTAAGGAAAGTTTACTTAACCGCCATAAACACTTGGTTGGGTGAACATAATCAGCAACAAATACCGGTGAGCAGCGCGGCTATAGAACACGAACTATTGCTCGCAGCTCTCACTCTCTCCTCGCTAGGCAGTAAGAAGGGCGTGAATATATGACATCATGAATATGTAAAATTACATTTTTGACGCAGACTGTTTGCGCCACCTTTTTTGCCTTCTTCGACCCAGTCGCTTGTTTTCTGTATTGAACGCTGACAGTGGTAGGAGATGGACGTGCATATTGCGTTGACACTTTCCTTTGCATCAGAGTGCCATAGCACTGTCAGTAATGCAGCTACTCTGTGAGTCTTAGGAAGCATAAAAAATAGTCTTGGTAGCTTATCAACAGTTGGTATATAAGTGTTCTTTGTTATTCTAACGAGCAGCTGGTACAAAACCCCAGCGTCGTTCACTGCAATTTTGTCAGCCACAAACCTAAACCTTTGTTTCAAAACGTCTGCTTCTTCTAAGTGCTCGACCGCTTCCACACCTAGATATCCACAAACAAAGTTCACAAGTAAAATGTCGACGTATGTGCTTTCCTTGTGCACTACGATTCGGACGCTTTTGCACAATTCAGAATAAGCTTGACACACTGAGTTGTTTTCTGAGCTTTGCATACTTCTCACCACTCATCGAGATCTCATCGTTCCACACCTCATTTTGCATAAATAGGGTCAAAACAGAGTCGACCGAATCATCACCGTTTTTACGTAGGTGAGCAACCAACTCTTCGAAATGTTCCAAAGTTATGTTGAAAGTCGGCACAATGTTCAGTAGAGAAATTTTGTTTTCCCTGGCTTGAGAGAGGATTTTGATACGATTGGGCCTTCCAAGTTCCCCCTCACGCCAGCTAATACCTTCAATGTCGTTGAATTTTTGCAACGGGTCCTTCTCTACCGACATACGTACGCTTCTGGCCCTCCCCGCATCTGCCCGGTACTGAAACATGCTGATATCAACAAGGTGTGACTTTTTTATATATAAGGTCTTTGGCATACTGCAAAAGCATACAACATGGAAGGTGTCTCGGAGCACGCCGGTGATTTTCAATTAACAATTGATGGGAGAGAGCCAAGTTCGATTTTTCAAGCCTTTAACGAGAGCAAGGTTCCTTCAACTAGAAAGAATTTGGACGTTGGGGATTTTGAAATCGCATTGGATAATAAACCTTGTATTATTGTAGAGAGGAAAACGTGGGGAGATCTGGTTTCATCTTTGACGAGCAATCGTTTGGCCGAACAAACTGCTAGAATCGTGGAGAAATGCAAAGTCCACGGCGCGCGTCCTGTGCTCATCGTGGAGCATGATCGTGTATTCGGATGGGATGGGACGAGCGGGGGTGTGACGAATAAGTTCGTGGATTGCTGTCTCACCAAGTACGCCGTAGAAGGGTTCTCGGTGATCAGAACTAAAGACGTGAAGCACACGCGAGATGTTGTGAAGTGGTTACTGGAACGATGCAAGGCCGGTAAGGCGCCGCGGTACTCCGCGGATCTTACAACTTTCCGCGGAGATGCGGGAGAGCAAAAATTCCGGAAGAAGGACTATGGCAATGCGTGGGAGGTTATGCTGACAGCGGTGCGAGGCATTTCGAAAAACAAGGCTAAACAAATTAGTGCAAAATATAAGAATGCAAAACAACTGATTGCATTTTTGGAAAGCGGTCAAAGTCTAGAAATGAAAGGAATTGGTAAAAAGTTACAGTCAGATATTAAAGCTGCACTCGTTGGGAATGTGCAATAAAGGAGAGAAATGTTTCGCATCATGGATATAGTCGAATCTCCACTTAATTCTAAATCTATAATGCGAGCTAACGCTCCTTTCAATCCACTCGAAGAAAGCGACGACGATGAGTCTAGCGACAGCGTTGATCACCACGACATGTTTTGTAGAACAACTCACGCAAATTACGCTCTCGAATACTACAGTATCGAGCTAGAGAACAGGAATCTGAACTTGCGCAGAAAAGGAGTCGAACCAATCCAACAAAACTTCCTTGCACTCTATAAATCACTAGTGTGTGATGATTCTTGGTCACAGTCGGCTCGCGACTTGTTCGAGGCTCTTCAGTTTGGAACTCCAATATCGTACACACCTCTTGCCGCCATGCAGCCTGACTACTGTCTTATCGACCTCCGCCGAAAAAATAATAAGACTATGATTTGTAAAACAAATTGCATCGTTGTTGAAATCAGGGCTAACGCTATTTTCTACTGGGAAAAGGAGAAAGAGTTGTTCAGGCACGCGCAGACTAACGAGGTCAGTTACACGACCGTTGATCCGGGAACCTTGGAAGACTACGAAAAGAAACTTTTCTCTGCGAGAAAACACGCTGATTGCGAACTTCCTGTCAAGATAAGAATGCTTGAAGATGGAGTTTGTACCGTCAAAACTATCCGCCCAGTACAAAAATTTATAATCGAGAAAAATCTGCAACAGGTATTCGTTCAAAACTTATTCGAGATTTTTAATTGGCACTTCACGGTTCAGAACTCACCAGTCGACCGTTGGAGGAAAGCAGAAGAAAAGATAACTTACGCCGCGTCCTACGCGAAACATTTGAACAAAAAAGTCGACTTGCATCGAAATCTGCTCAAACTTATCGAAGTGAGGGAAAAAGAATCTATTGTGGAAAAAATGGAGCTTAGTCAAGTGAAAAAAATTACATCGCTCGACAGGTACATCGCTAAAATGCGGAACGAAGGATGCACGAGAACTAAAGCCGCAATCAAGGATGATTGGATGTTGTTGTCGAAAGATGAGAAAAAGGAGTTTGTGGGGCAGAAAGTAAAGGCGTCTACGGTTAAACCGGTAGTCACCAAGGAAGCGAGGATCGCTGTCACAGACGAAGGCACAGTCGAAGCCAAACGCTCCGACGAAGGAACGATCGAAGCCAAACGCTCCGACGAAGATAAGGACTCCGAAGAAGATAAGGATTCCGACGAAGATATTGATTTTGACGAAGATAAGGACTCTGAGGAAGCCAAACGCTCTGAGGAAGCCAAACGCTCTGAGGAAGCAAAGCGCTCTGAGGAAGCAAAGCGCTCTGAGGAAGCCAAACGCTCTGAGGAAGCAAAGCGCTCTGAGGAAGCAAAGCGCTCTGAGGAAGCCAAACGCTCTGAGGAAGCCAAACGCTCTGAGCTGAGGAAGCCAAACGCTCTGAGGAAGCCAAACGCTCTGAGGAAGCAAAGCGCTCTGAGGAAGTCAAACGCTCTGAGGAAGCCAAACGCTCCGAGGAAGCCAAACGCTCTGAGGCGGTCAAACGCTCTGAGGAAGCCAAACGCTCTGAGGCGGTCAAACGCTCTGAGGCGGCAAAGAAACGGAAAATGAAAACCGACGGTCAGACCTCCCCCAACAAGAAAAGAAAGTCGGATGGTGAGTTGCTTCATACAGTTTACGAGGATAACATGACGCGAGCTGTTGAAAGAAGCGGAAGCGTGAGCTTCAGTACCTCTTTTGACAGCATACTTGACGAGACCAGAGGTCTCTCAGATGACGAAAGGTTTAAGCAAGTAAAGAAGAAAATCAGCGATTATATGAGGGCTCATCCTGATGATCCGAAAGTCGATGCATGGAAAGTGAGCTTCCGGATCTTCAACGCCATGTTTGCGGAGAAAGTTGCTGTGAATGAAGAGGAAGATTTTTTAGTCATGTAGTCGCTGATAGATTGTGCTAGTGGCATATATATTTTAATTCACTACAGTTGATTCTACAGGTATTTTCCGCCGCCATGAGATGCATAACGTGTAACGTCTCCAGCACCCCCCAGTGGAGAAAGGGGGCGAACGGATGCAATCTGTGCAATAAATGCGGCGTGAAATTTATGAAAGCTTCAAGGAAGGCGGCTAAACGTTCCCGATCGAAACCTCCAGTGGTTGGTCGGGCCCCGAGTCTTCGGACTACTCAGAACTCGCGTAAAAATTCACAGGCGGAAGCTCCATTAGTTGAGGCGGCTGTCCAGATGGACCAGCCAGTCGACGAACTTTCAGGAATGAGACGGAAGGTCCATATATTGAAAATGATAGTTTCGAGTCTTATTGGTCAAACTACATCGACCCTTGCAAGGAAAGAACAGCTTTTAGAGGAAGCGACAGATGCACTTCGAAAAAGAGAAGCGGAGTTGTTATTAAAGCTCTGCAACGCTAATCTGCAGGTTGCCAAAACTACTCGTTTGTACGCCGAACTTGAGCAGAAGTACGCTGAAAACATTGGAGAACGAAACTCTGAAAACGATTCTCATGCATTGTCGTAACATCTAACATTTAGTTTTAAGCAAACGAATAACGGCGTGTCCTTTGATATCGAACCTTCAAGACCTTTGGACGAGAACATTTTCTCCGACGCCGCAGGGTCGTTGATGACCCTCACCGTCCCGTAAATTGTTGAAAAATTATCAAATTTAGCATCTAGTTCTTCTTTTCTGAGAAGCAACAAACGAGCGACTTCGTCTGCCATATCTTGACTGAGATGTTTGTGGATGGCACCTCTCTCAACAGATGCCTCTGGCAAAAACTGTTGCAAGAGGTGGGACATTTCGCGTGGGAAAGTTTTGTTTTTTCGCCACTGCTCTATCAGGTCTTCGTTTAGATTCCCGTACGCGGTTAGTAACGCATCCCTCGCCTTCTCCACCGGTCTTTTATAAATGATGCTATGTTTTTTTCGTATGTAAAACGGAAACCATTTGTTGTCGGTGAGAATCTGAGTTGTTACGAGATTGTTACCGTTGTGATTTTTTACTCCGATTGACAATGACAAAGAATCTGCGTTGATGTTCTGTGGAGCAGAAACACCGATAAACTCTATGCTCTCCACGACGCATTTATCCAACTCGTGCGACATATTGTTAGAATCATCGTTGTTTTTTAGTAGCGCAAGTGCCGACGTCTCATGCTCACTGGCTTCCCCTTTAAATTCATTTGTAAACGCGAGTTCAAAAAATATTTCTTTCGATTTCGGTTCCCACGGCGATGGCAAGCCATTAGCCCCAGCGGCGAGCGGTCTTGGTGAAGACATGATATTCAAATTTTCTCAAATTTTCATATATAGTGAGTCTGCCGCACATCACACAAATGATAACATTGGATAATCATCCACAAACGAGCATTGTAAAGGATGCTGTATTAAAGTGTGTGCCCGATGAAGACCGTGGTAGGATCTGTATAGGTAGACCGGTTTACCGTCAGACTCGAGCTCGCATAGTGGTCGAGAATTTCGATATCGTTTGTGTTTCCGAACTTCTAAAACATCTGCCAAAAAACAGCAAGGTTTTCAGTAGAGCTCCCACGCAGGGAGGGGACTCCGTTGTTCTTTCACGACTTGAGATCTACTACGGTTTAGAATCGGCAGTTTGGCTCAATAAGCGTGTCATATTGACCTTTATCTGGCTTTTCGTCCCCATAGTGGCATCTTTTGTCATCGTCACAACGCGCGAATTATGAAGCGGAAATGGATGGAAGCAGACCCCCTCACTCGCAGCGTGCAAAATCTCATTTCGCGAGTATGTGATTTGGAGGATGCTTGCGGGGGCAAATTTACCATTGAGACAGAAACAACTATTGGGATTGATTACCTCCACCTCGAAATCAGAGGAGTAGACGAGTTGAATGTGAAAGACATGCTCCAGCTCACCGAAGGTTCTGAACACATCGTAGCATTTGTCTGCAATCTCACGAAGCAACATCTAGAATTTAGGTTCGAGATGAGCCACAGGAAAAAACGCGTCGCAGAAGAAGAAATACAATCGAGTGACGAGGCCGTAAAGAAGCAATTCGCGATCGTCAAAAACCTTGTTCATTCTGATACAGAGGACGAGGATGTCATGACGGTTTGTAAGTATATCCTCGCCATTAAAGATGCGCTCCCGGTGATGCAAATGCATCTAGTTAAATTCGACTTCACGACAATTCCCGGCGTAATTATGATAACGGTCAAAGGAATTCAACGTATAGAAAAGCACTTGTTCTTAAGGTTGAAGAAAATAATCGATGACACGCAGAGTGACATAACAATTTTCTTGGCAGAGAGACAGTGCCTTCGGATATGTGTGAAGAAGCGGAAACACACGGTAAACGTATAAAAGCTTCACCTCGGTGTGACACCAGATGGCTAGCTCATATGTGGATCCTTCGTGTATGGAAGAGTCGGAAAATGAGAGACGGAGGGAAGGATTTGTGCCTAACGAGGATCTTGGGGAACCGTCCTCTCGACTAGTGCGAGCCCCGGCGGACGCCGATGCTTTAGATTGCGATGATAAAGGCGACGTGTGCTTCGCGTGTAATTTCGTGAAACAAAATTCGAAAATTGTAGATCCTTTTAACGGATCGGAATCGAGCGACGCGTATGACGACTTGATGAATCTTATATCAGATAATTATTCTAAAGGTATTAGCAACCCGAACCTAGTGGAAATGATTTTTGTCTTTTACGAAAGAGAAGTGCGTCCTTTGGGAAACTATCCCGAATGGACGCGAAACTCGATCTCAAGGCATCTGCTGTATCATACAAACAACGAAGATGTGTTAATGCAAGAAGCAACTAGCATTTTGTACAGTCAGATTCAGTCGATTCGGAACAAGACGTGGGTAGAGAATGCTCAGGATGGAACGCTGGAACCGCACCATAAAAATATATTTCTTATGGACAAGTTGATAAGAGGACTGGGAGACCATTTAACGAAAAAAAAAAGTAGGAAAACTGACAAATAGTCAAAGCAAGCCGAAAATAAGAGGGTTGTTAATAGAATGTATGCAGCGTTGGACTCCGTGGTTGGCATATGCCTTCGCCACTAAATCTCGCATGCTCCCTCTCTGATCGATAACCCTAGAGTTGCAGATTATGTGCAAAAAATCATAACGAGTCACCTTTTTCAATGCCGCAAACACTTCCTTAACAGTCGCGCGCTGAGCACTCACGTGCATTATGTAAAGTTTGTTACCCACGGAAACTCGCGCGACTACTTCGTCGTCGTTCGCCTTCTCCGTCCACGGCAAACATAACCAATCACTGCCCTCAAAGACGCGCAGGTTCTTCTCTTCGTGCGTCAAGTCCCATGGCACTCTCTCAGATACCATTTTAAAACCATTTCGCGCAGTGAACGTGGTTCGCACGTTTGGGACAACCGTGATGATGATCGCTTCTCTTACGATTTGACTCGGCTTTGCGCGTCTTTTTCTCGTCATGGCCCTCCCAGACCGAAGCCCCAAAAAACCATAACTCGACTTTTTTGATCTCGTTTTCATGGGCGCGATGAAAAATGAAACTCTGCCCAAAGTTTTTTTTCATTTTAAGTTTTTTTTCATTTCCTTTTTGTTCATTTCTCCGAGACGTGAGAAAAAAACCAAAATGAGCAAAATGTTTTACGCGGCGAATATTACGAAAATCGCGGAGGTAGAACTCGGTCGTGACATTCCAGCGGAGGCAGGACCGGTGTTCGATTTTTTTATTTCGACGCAGATCGTGCGAAGAGAGATTCAGAGCATGCCAGATAGAGACGGCATCTTGTTTCTGATACGCGCCATCGATGAGATTCGCAACCTATGTGTGCTTGGAAATTTTTTAAACGCGCCACAGGGAAAACTGAAGATGATTCAGCATCTCGGCTTCTTCACCGTCTACAAGCTGCTGGGAATCATGGCCGTCAACGTGGCTCTGGTCGAGGAGGCGTGCGGTGCTTCTCACGCGGATACGTTCAATCGCTTGAACATCGTCCCCACATTGGAACCCTTCGTGGTAACTATGAGTTAAAACTGTAGTGCCAAGGGGCTCTGCCCCTTGAACCCCGTGTGATTATCAACCAGCGGTTTAAGGCCGCAGGCCTTTGCCGAGAATTCATTATATAGCGAGGATCTCGAACACTGAGGTCTATACGTACCTCGCCATGTCGACAAGCTTGATTTTATTCATAGATTTAAGAATGCCCGGGCTAGATGGTCCTGAAAAAGCTGTGACGGATGTGCTTTGGGGCGAGTTTGTTGAAAATTCACCGTTACACTTCAATAAACCTCCGATCAGTACAGAGTCGCAAATGACAAGGCGCGGCTACCGTCGCGCGGACAGTCGGGCTCGAATAGCGAGGTACACGCGAGCTATTTTTCGGGCAGTCGCGACTAAAATGCCACGGAAGAAATCACACCCCATGGTATACAAGACTGGCTTCGACGCGTTTCTGGCTTTTACATATGGATCGGTGTTTCTTAGGGGAGAGTATTGGTACGAAAATCCGGATCCATATGAATTCTTTAAATATTTGATAGAGGAAGTCAGTGACCCGGGTATAAGACTAGACAGGGAGGTTTTCGACGCGCTTTTCTACAAGACGGGGTCTGTCCGAGCAGCGTTTTGGCGTTTTGACGAAAACGCGGCTGCGAAAATAAAACTAACATGTCACATGATAAAAGCGGCCATAGACAAATTTAATGACGCGTGAGTGACTATTTAATAGTGAACATTGACGGCTCATAAAACAACATGTCGGTGTCCGTCGGCCTCGAATCCGCAGACCTCGGAGAGCACGCTCTGTTCGACGGATGGGACGACAGTGACGATGAGCGCGAGAGCGACGAGGAGAAAATCAAGCGGATCCGCAATATGCGCCTGAAGAGATCGGAAGATACCGTGACACCTGACGTACGACCGAGTGGCAGGGAAAAACTTCCTTTCCGTCACATGGAGCCGGAAATCACAGACAATGAGCTTCTGAGAAGGAAACGTTTAGAAAGTGAAGCATCGCGCGAGAGTCGCAACTACCATTTCAACGACGTCCGTCAAGGCGACATCTTCATCTTCAATGCAAAGCTCGACCAAGTCATCGTACTGGGTCAGATCGATGGACATTACATCATCTTTTTTGCTCACAACCAACAGGCGAAGCAACTGCCCAGATTCAACATTCAAAACTGTCAGTACGTCGGAAGTTTGGGATCCCCTCTGACGATAGGAGGCCTGAGAAAGTTCGTCTTCGAAGGGTCTAACAAGACAGGGATGAATACTCGCGAGAAGCAGGCTTTCCGTCGCACCGTAGAATTCATGACGTTCGAAGAGAAAGTGATGAAATTTTTGTAAATTTTGTTTTTTCAAGATGGGGTTTTGCAACCATCTATAAGCGTTTTATCAATATCCGAA
>Ga0209502_10002897_pt1 | contig 13872 bp, 12 predicted proteins | sample ArcticOcean_MG_C_10_FD_187442 | JGI IMG/M metagenome (GOLD analysis project Ga0209502, IMG submission 187442) | Marine microbial communities from western Arctic Ocean - ArcticOcean_MG_CB11_90 (SPAdes) (version 2) | ecosystem: Environmental > Aquatic > Marine > Oceanic | place: Arctic Ocean...
TTCTCTTGAACCCATTTAATTTGTTTTAACTGTTGTTCTTTTCATTATAAACCATTGCTGAGCGATAGTTAAAACATTGTTGACCGTCCAGTACACAACCAATCCTGATGGGAAAGACGCTAGTATTACCGTTAAGAATATTGGAAAGAACATAAATATCTTAGCTTGAATAGGGTCAGTTGGAGCAGGGTTTAATTTTTGTTGAACAAACATCGTCAGACCCATTAAAATTGGCCAAATACCTATTATTAAAAAACTAGGCGGTGTAAACGGTAGTAAGCCAAAAAGATTAAATATCGTTGTAGGGTCTGATGCAGATAAATCTTTTATCCAACCAAAGAAAGGCTGATGTCTCATTTCTAGTGAAATAAAAAGCATTTTATAAATTGCAAAGAAAAACGGAATTTGTATCAAAACTGGCAAACAACCAGATGCAGGATTAATTTGCTCTTTTTTGTACAGTGCCATCATAGCCTGTTGAAGCTTAGTCTTGTCATCCTTGTGAAGATCTTTAAGTCTTGCCATCTCTGGCTGTAGCGCTTTCATTTTTGCCATTGACTTAAAAGAGTAACTAGCCAGAGGAAAGAAAACCAACCTAATCATTACCGTAATAAGCACAATCGCAATTCCAAAGTTACCCGTTAGTTTAAACAAGTAGTCAACTGCAAAAAAAAGAGGTTTTGTAAAAAAATAAAACCAACCCCAATCAATAATCAAATCTAATTTTTCTATATTTTCTTTTTCTGCATACGCATCAATAGTTTGAACCTCCTTGGCTGCCACAAAAATTTTAATTTCATTATTACCTTTTGTTGAAGGCGCAATAACTTTTGGTTTATTTAGTAGAAAATTAGCTTTAAAGGCGTCTTGATACAAAAAAGTAGACTTAAATTTTTCACCTGCCTCAGGAACTAAAGCAGTCATCCAATATTTATCTGTAATACCTATCCATCCTTTGTTTGCTTCTCGTACTATTTTTTTTTCTTCTATGTCGTCATAATCATCTTCTTTGAGCTCTTCGTCTAAAACAGCAATAAAACCTTCGTGTAGAATATAAAAATTTTTTAAGTCATCAGGTATATTTTTTCTTGTAAGCTGAGCATAAGGATATAATTCAATTTCTCCTGAAGAATTATTTTTTACTTCTTGATTAATTTTAAAAAGATAATTGTCATCTATTTCAATTTTTTTTCTAAATATAAGATTTGAACCATTGTTCCATTCTAGAGTTACAGGATTATTCACAGATAAAACTTTATTACCCACAACACTCCAAATACTTTTGTTTGTTGGGACTTTAATTTTGTTTCCTATACTTGCCCAACCTGTTTCAGCAAAGTATCCATCCTTTGTTTCTTTAGGATTTAAAAAATTTACAATATCATTTGATTTAATGTCTACCTTGTAATTTTTAAAAGATAAATCATCTATTGTTGCTCCCACAAGTGAAATTGAGCCCTTTATTTTTTTATTTTCTAATAAAATTCTATTTGTTTTTTTTAAAGATTCTTCTCTTGAAATATTATCTTTCAAAATTGTACCATCAATACTCGGGACAATGCCATTGTCAGGCACTTTACTATCAAGCTGAGTACTTGATTTTTTTTGATTTTGTGTGTCAATAGGCTGAGGGGAATCAACAAAAGCTGACCAGAAAAGTAGTACGGACATAGATAGCGCTATAGCTATAAATACATTTTTGTTTTCCATTTAATCTAATTCCTTTGACTTATAATTTTTTACAGGAACTAAATCTATTCCATCTGCCCCTCCTAAAACTTTTACAGGATGACAACGCATAATTCTTTTCAAACTATACACACCTCCTTTTATTAAACCGTGGTCTTTAAGTGACGTACTACAGTACTCTGAACATGTAGGGAGAAACCTACATCTGACACCAAGCAAAGGTGAAATAAAAAAATTATAAAACTTTATTAATAACAAAATTATTAAAATTAAAATATTTGAAGTTATAGACTCAAAACTTCTCAAATTTTTTTTGCATTGTTGTAAATAGGATTTTATGGTCTTTTTCATAGGCTTTTGATTTTCCAAAAACTATATAAGTATAATTAGTATTAATTGCACCCTTTATTTTTAAAAGCTTGTGCACTATACCTTTTAATTTACGTCTTATTCTATTTCTCTTTACAGCATTGCCAATTTTCTTTTTCATTACAAAACTAATATGTAATAAATTTTTATTTCTATTTGGGATAAAATTCTTTGCTGCAAAAATAGAAAAAAAATCTGTATGAATTTTTTTTTCTTTTAAAGCTATTTTGAAGTGATTATTTTTTTTTAGGCTTTCAAGCTTAATCATTTAAAATTAAGTTGATATAGTTTTTCGTCCTTTAGCTCTACGTCTTGCGATTAACTGTCGACCAGCTTTAGTAGCCATTCTGGCTCTAAAACCATGTCTTCTTTTTCTTACTAAGTTGCTAGGTTGATAAGTTCTTTTCATAAATATTAAAAGTTATATAATCTAAATAACTTGTATTGTACATGAAAATTATGAGCAAAAAACTAAAACTGTTTTTAGGAATTTCTTATTTATTGATTCTATTTGCCTTTTTGTATTTTATTTTTTTACAAGTTGAGATTAACAGGTTAACTGACTTTTCTTATTACAAGGAACTTCAAGCCAATTTAGATGTTTTTATTGGAAAAAATTTCCTCATAAATTTATTAATATTTTTTATTGCCTCCATAGTTTGGGTAATACTACTTGGATTTGGACTGCCTCTTTTAATGACAGCAGGAATTTTATTTGGTAAATGGATTGGAACTTTAGTTGCAGTAATTTCAATGTCGTTTGGTGCGTTACTGTTATATATAATCGCTAATTTTTTTTTTAAAGATTTAGTTAATAAAGTATTAGAAAAAAAATTTTCAAATTATATTAAACTATTTAAAAAAAATGAATTTTTCTATTTTTTTATTTTTAGAATAACGGGTGGTTTAGGTCTACCATTCGCACTACAAAATGTTTTACCTATAATTTTTAACATTAAAAAAATTAATTATTTTTTTGCTACCCTTCTAGGATTTATACCAAGTATGTTTATTTTAGTTTCAGTTGGGTCTGGTCTTAATAAATATATAAAAGAGTCAGATAATTTTAGTTTTACAAATTTTATTGCTAATAAAGAAATTTATTTGCCTATAATAATATTTGTAGTATTTATTTTTATATCAGCAATAATAAAAAAAAAATTCTTTAATGTTAAAAATAAATAAAAATAATTTATCTGAAGATCCAAGTCCTTATCTTCAGCAACATAAAAAAAATCCAGTTAATTGGCAGGTGTGGTCAAAAGAAATATTAGAAGTTGCGAAGAAAAAAAAATTTCCAATTCTTCTTAGCGTTGGATATGCAAGTTGTCACTGGTGCCATGTAATGGCACATGAAAGCTTCGAAGATGAAGAGACAGCGAAGCTCATGAATAAATATTTTTTAAATATAAAAGTAGACCGAGAAGAAAGACCGGACATAGATTATATTTTTCAAAGTTCTTTTCAGCTTTTTAATCAGTCTGGGGGAGGATGGCCACTAACTATGTTTCTCGATGAAAATGCTATACCTTTCATGGCCGGAACCTATTTCCCTAAAATACCTTCTCATGGCTTGCCATCTTTTAAGGATGTTATTTTAAAAGTAGGAGAAACTTATAGCGAACAAAGAGAAGAGATTATCAAACAGTCACAAATCATATCTAGAAGTCTAGAATTAAAAAAATCTTCTGTTTTAAATCAAGACTTAGAAAATATTTTACAAAGTACTATTGTTAATCTAGACAAACAAAAAGGAGGTTATATAGGCGCCCCTAAATTTCCCATATTTAATATTTACGATACTCTTTTATATTTTTTTACTAAAACAAAAAATCTAAATTATTTAGAGCCTGTTGAATTAGTTTTAAATCAGCTTTGTTCGCAAGGAATATATGACCACGTAGAAGGTGGGCTTTCAAGATATACTGTTGATGAAAATTGGTTAATCCCACACTTTGAAAAAATGCTTTATGACAATGCCCAATTTGTTCTTTTAATATCTAAATTTCTTAAAATAAATAAAAATGAGTATTTTGAAAAAAAAATTATTCAAACAATAGAGTTTATAAATAAAGACTTTATAAGTAAAAAAAATAATTTGCTGGGGTCCGCTTATGATGCTGATAGCGAAGGTGAAGAAGGAAAATATTATGTTTTTAATTACAACGAATTAAAAGATATTAAAGATATAGAGCAATATTTTAATGTAAAACCAGATGGAAACTGGGAAAATAAAATAATTTTAAGTGAAATTAAGCCTCCGCCAGAGTCAGTAGTTACCAAGTTAAAAGATTTGAGAAAAAAGAAAAATAAGCCATTTTTTGATAATAAAATTCAACTTGATTTAAATTGTCTTTGGATAAGCGCCTTAATTTGTGCGGAAAAAATATTACCAAAAAATAATTATCTACAAATAGCAGAAACTTTTTATAATAATCTAGAAAAAGTATTTTTTAGGGGAGAGGATCTTTACCACACTAATTCAAAAACTTCTGTTTTTTTAGAAGATTATGCTTACGCTATAGCCATGTTGTTAGATCTCTCAGACCGAACTTTAAAACCTAATTATTTGTTTAAAGCTAAAGATTTATGCCAAAAAACTATAAAACTTTTTTATGTAAAAGAAAAAGCCATATTTCAAAAAAATATAATTTCTAGCAACGAGCTTTTTCACGTACCAATAGATATTAGTGATAATAATATCCCAAATGGGAATTCTATTATGTTGTTAAATTTTTCTAGATTAGGAATGAAAAGTGAAGCTAAAGAATTGTCCAATAGTTTGAATGGATATTTAAATATTTATAAATCACTAATGATAAGCAGTTTAAAATCAATTGATTATTTTAATATGATAGAATCTAATAAAAATTGTAATGACAACGGATGTATAATTTAAATTAAAATTAAAATAAATATATTGACAGAAGCTGAATTTAGCGAATAATCTTCTTTTATATATGGCTAATCTTCTCTTAAATATAGGATGTTTTACTGAAAAATAACTATAATAGATAAAAAAATTTGCATACGGCATATTTTGCAGTTATTGAAACGTATAATCTTGTTTTTGGAAAACTTTGTAAAATTAAAAAATGAATAACAGTATTTGGATTTCAGACTTAACACATACGACTCAAGGTATTAGTGCAGCAACCTTTCCATTAGGTGCAAGTTATGTTTATTCTTATGCCAAAGAAAAAGTTGGTAAGGATTTTGATTTTAAACTTTTTAAATTTCCTGAAGATTTATCAGCAGAGTTAAATAAAGGGCTTCCTAAAATGCTTTGCTTCTCTAACTATAGCTGGAACTTAGAACTAGGTTATAAATTTGCTAGCATAATTAAAAAAGCTGACCCTAATGTAGTCATTGTTTTTGGTGGACCCAATTTTCCCACAGTTGAAAATGAGATGAAAGATTTTCTAAAAGAGAAAAGCAATATAGATTTTTACATTGAACTAGAAGGTGAGCTTGGATTTGTAGATCTTATTGAAAAATTAGCAAAATACAAATTTGATAAAGAAAAAATAAAGCAAGATGAAGTGAGAATAGTTAATACAAGCTACCTATCCAAAGATAAAATTATACACGGCCCGGTTAAAAGAATAAAAGATGTTAATACAATTCCTTCTCCCTATCTTACTGGCGCACTAGATTATTTTTTTGATAAACCTTTGATTCCAATGATTGAAACAACTAGAGGGTGCCCTTTTTCATGCTCTTTCTGCTCTGATGGAGCGATGATTAAAAGTCTAGTCACACGATATGATACGGAAAGAGTAAAAGAAGAACTAGAATATATTGCGAAAAAAGTAAAAAACATTGACGAATTAATTATTACAGATTTAAATTTTGCAATGTACAAACAAGACTTAATTACAGCAGATTATATTCAAGATATCCAAGCAAAATATAACTATCCACTATTGATAGGTGCTTCTGCAGGGAAAAATTTGCCTAAACGTACAATTGAAGTTGCGAAAAAAATTAAAGGCTGGGGTATTGGCGGTGCTATACAATCAACTGACGAAGAAGTTTTAAAGTCTATCAAAAGAAGTAATATATCAACTGATGCTTACAAAGAATTAATAGCTTTTGGTAATACATTAGAAGACGGAAAAACTTATACTGAAGTAATACTAGGGCTGCCAGGGGACACAAAAGAGAAACATTATCAATCTATAAGATTTGGAATGGATAGCGATGTTAATTCTGTTAAAATGTATCAAGCGATGCTTTTGGCAGGTACTCACATGTCGTCTAATAGCGATAGAGATAAATTTGAAATAAAAACTAAATTTAGAACAATACCTGGGGCACTTGGAATATATGAAATTTTAACAAAAAAATATCCTGTTGCTGAAATTGAAGAAATTATAATAGCGCACAAGACATTATCTACAGAGGATTATTTAGAGTGTAGAATAATGAATTTAATTGTTGAAACTTTTTACAATAACGCAATATTCGAAGAAGTTTTTGCTCTATTAAAGGCTTTAAAAATTTCTCCAATGGAATGTATAGAAAATGTCATTAAAAATAGAAGAAATTTCGATTCTAAGATAAAAGAAATTATAAAAAGCTTCGTTTTCGCTACAACGAAAGACCTTTATGACACCAAGAAAGAGGCTAATGACATTGTTCTAACAGAGGAAATAATTAAAAAATATATAGGAGGTGACATGGGGACTAATGAGCTTTTAATTCATAGAGCTTTACTTTTTAAAGAATTCGATCTTACTTTTAATATAATTTTTGATAGTGCTATTTTAACCTTAAAAAATAACAATAAATACACAGCATTAGTTCAGGAATACGTTAAAGAATTAAAAGAATTTATATTTTTAAGAAAAAAAGGAACAATTGAAAAAAAAGAAATGAAAACCAAAGGAAAATTTTGCTACGATTTTGAAGCGATCCACGACAAAGGCTATTTTGTTGACCCCAATTTTCTGAAAAAAAATAAAAAGCCATCAAATGTTAATTTTTTTCATGGCGCAGAACAAAGAAAATTTATAGACAATCAATTAAAACTTTATTCTACTCATGCAGTAGGAATAGGTAAAATGTTACAAAGAACTAATTTAAAAATGATGTTTAAAAAATTTAAAGTCAGCAATTAGATTTAAAAACTTTATATATTTAATAAAAAAAATTAAATTTTATAGATTGATTTCCACTTTTCAGCATGATTTTTGCCAAGCATAGTACCGTCTGCATTACATTTTGTGCAAGGGTTTGAGCTTCTTTGGCCTAACAAAAGATCTTTTCTAAATTTACTCAATATTTTTCCACTCCAAATTTCAGATATTGTCTCTTGCATCATATTACCCATAACTATTCTTCTCTGCCAATCTTGTGGACATAAAAAAATATTACCATTCCAGTCAATTAGAAATTGATATGATGGATAATAACATTTTTTATTTTTGTCTATTTTTTCTTGATTTCCTACCTTGATCGTTCCTGCACGATTAGTAAGTTTAACTCCAAAATCATTATGTTTGTCATACCACCTATCTCTTAATATAAACATTTCACTAGGAACATTAGCTTGTCTAGCTATTTCTTGAAATTTTTCAATTTGTTCAGGTCCATCATACATACTTACTAAAACTTTACTGACATTAGCTAAATACAGTTCTTGTAATTTTTTAGAAGTTAAAACATCTCCATTAGTAATGATTTCAACTTTAGATACAGCTGAGAGTTTCTTTACTATATAATTTATGTCTTTATGTAAAAGCGGTTCGCCATAACCGCACAATGAAACAATTCCGGAAAATTCTATTTCAGATAATTGATCGTGAATTTTATCTATAATTAATCTATTCATACTCTTATAGGTATCGGGTGCAATATCTTCATCTGCTTTTGGACAAAATACACATTTTCTATTGCAAACGTCTATAAGGCTCAATTCTACCCAAGAAGGCTTTGGTACACCACTGTTCAGTTCTACGAGATCAACAGACTTTGATCTCCGTGTCAGATTTTTCTTAATTGTTTCTACTGGGTCCATTAAAGTTTAGTATAATTGTTCAATTATTGAACATAACATATTTGATTTAATTGTATACTTGATTTACATATTAATAACAAATTTAAAAAAACAATGTTAAGGTATTATAATTAAAAATGAAGAAAACATGGATTGAAATTAGAAAATTTAAATTTTCTAATTTGAAAAACCCAGGGTTAAATTATCTGAATAAAGGAAAATTTAAAACGAGCCCTTGGATATATGATATAATTAAAAAATACAGATACAATTTAAAAAATTTTAAACTACCAATTAAACTTGTAAGAATTAAAGTTAAAGACTTGGGTTTTAAAAAACCATCTGAATTAAAAAAAATTTATAAAAGAGCAAAAATAGAAGGTTTATTTTTAGTTCCTCCAGCAATAGCAATATATTCCAGGCTATTATATACAAATCAAAAAACTGGCGAATGGATTAGGTATGCAACACCACTTAACTCAATGATTGATACTGACGGCGTTCCACATCTGCCTAAGCTTGGTAAAGCCTTAGGCATACTTTTTCTTGAAACTTATTGGTCTTATCCAAAAGCAATTTTCCATCCGAAAAATGAATTTATCTTTTTAAAAAAATGAAAATTTTTAATAAATTAAAAATAAATAAAATTATTTTAAAAAATAAAATATGCATAGCTCCAATGTGTCAGTATTCTGCAAAAAATGGAAACCCAACTAATTGGCACTATGCTCATCTTGAAAAATTAATGAATGCAGGAGCTGGATTAATGATGATTGAATCAACAGCTGTGTCAAAACAAGGAATGATAACTAATCAAGATTTATCATTGAAAAGTAATGAGAACGTTAAAAAATTAACCAGGTTGATAAAATATATTCGTCAAGTTTCAAATACAAAAATTGGAATACAATTATCTCACTCTGGCAGAAAAGGATCGGCAATGGTACCTTGGATAAAGTCAAACTCCCCATTAAGGATAGGTAAACAGGGATGGCAAACGATTGCTCCAAGTCCTATTAGGCGCGACAAGCATTGGCCCGAACCTAAAGAAGCAAATAAAAATGACATTAAAATTATTGTAAATAATTTTGTTTTAGCAGCAGAAAGGGCGAAAAAAATTGGTTTTGATTGTTTAGAAATACATATGGCCCATGGCTATTTGTTACACCAATTTTTTTCTCCAATTTCAAATAAAAGAAATGATGAGTATGGTGGAAATTTACCAAACAGATGTAGAATATTATTAGAAGTAGCAAAAAAAGTTAGAAAAATTTGGCCAAAGAATAAAATGATAGGTGCCCGAGTTAATGGATATGATTGGCTTAAAAAAGGTTCAAAAATATCTGATTGCGTTTATCTGAGCAAAAAACTAAAGGAAGTAGGTTTAGATTATGTCTGTGTAACTAGCGGGGGAATTGTTCCAAAAACTAATATAAAATTTAAGGCTGGATACCAAGTATTTCTTGCTAAAAAAATTAAAAAAGAAAGTAAAATATTGGTTAAAACTACTGGCATGATACAAAATATTAAACATGCAGAAAAAATTATTTTAAAAAAAAGTGCTGATGTAATAAGTTTTGGACGTAAATTCATAAGCTCTCCACACTGGCTTATCAAAGAGCTAAAAAAAGAAAAATATAAAGTAAATATTCCAAATCAATATAAAAGATGCTTTTAAAAGATAGTTACATACTGAATGAAGGTTATGGTGACAATAAAAACTTGTTTTCATCAGGAATTGGTTCAAATATCTTTGTCGGCAAAAAAAAATATCTAGATTTATCCCTATGTGCAGGATCATTAATTCTAGGGCATAATTCTAAAATTTTTAAAAAATCAATAAATCAAGTATTTAAAAATAATATTTCTAATTTAGCAGCTAAAAATTTACACGCGTACAATTTTTCCAAAACATTAAAAAAAAAGTTTCCGGAATATACAAAATTTATTTTTTGTAATTCTGGAACAGAGGCAGTGTTTAAATCTCTGAGAATTGCAAGAGCATTAACAAAAAAAGAATTAATTATTTCTGTTACAGGTAGCTGGCATGGTTCCACAAGTGAATTACTTTTTACTAATAATGAAAATCTAAATAGTATTCCACTGAGCGAGGGACTAGAAAAACAATCTAAAAAAAAAATAAAATTTATTCCATATAATAATACTGAAGTTTCAAAAAAAATTTTAGATAAATATAAAAAAAAAATAATGTGTATTATTTTAGAGCCGATACAAGGTTGTCTTCCGCAAAATGCAGAAAAATATTTAAAGTTTTTAGATAATTATTCTAAAAAAAATAAAATTTTAATAATATTTGATGAAATGATAACTGGGTTAAGATTTAATTGTTCAAGCGTGCAAAATGAACTCAAGTTAAGCCCGTCAATATCAACTTTTGGCAAATGTTTGGGTGGTGGCTTACCAATCGGAATTATTGCAATTAAAAAAGTAATTGAAAAAAAATTAAATAAAAAAAAAAATAAAGTTTTTTTTGGTGGAACTTTTTCAGGGAACTCAATTAATACGTACGTTGCAAACAAAGTAGTAAATTATATTTTAAAAAACAAAACATATATTTTTAATAATATAAAAAAAAAATCTGAATACTTAGAAACAGAACTAAATAATTTTTTTAAAAAAGAAAATTATGATGCTAAATGTTTTAGAACAGCTTCAATGCTTAGAATTGTTTTTACCAAAAAAACGATTAAAAGTAGAATTCAAAGAGATTTTTTTGAGAAAAAAAAAAATAATAAAATTAACACACTAAAAAAATTTTATTTTTCTAAAAAAATTTATTACCCTAGTAGTGGAATTATTTTTCTTGCAACGTCAACGAGCATGGATGATTTAAAATATTTTATAAAAATAACAAAAATTGCATTCAAGAAAATATTTTAGAAAGTTATTAAAATAGTTTTTATAATATAATGATAATTGATACGACTAAACCTAATATTTTCTATCCAAAAACATTTAAGAAAATATACTATAAAAATTGTTTAAAACTTAGAAAAGATTTTACTAAGTGGATTGACGAAATAGGAGAAAAAAAAAGCTTAGATTGGTGGGTTTCTATACCTGCTAGCAGAAATCAGTATGTGAGCAAATTATTTAATATTTTTTGCCTAATAGAGTCTTTAAAGGAAAGTAAAAAAAAATTAAAAATAGAAGAAATTATTGTAGAAAGCGTAGAATTAAAAAAAATAATAGAAAAAAATATACGAATTAGATCAAAAATAACTTTAAGAAATGATCATAGAAAATTTAATTTAAAAGAATTTTTGTTCATATCTAAAATTTTTTTATATCAATTGTTGATATATATTTTCTGCAAATTTACAGTTAAAAAAGAATTATTAAAAAAAGAAAAGTTAGTTTTAATTGACACTTTTTTAATTGATGAAGATTTAGATAATAATAAATTTTACCATAAAAGATTAATTGAAAAGTCAAAAGAGAAAAAAAATATCTATTTTGTTCCTTCTTTTTACTCTGAGATGAAAGTAATTAAGGTTATTAAATTAATATTTAAATGTTCAGCTTCAAAAAATTTTTTGTTACGGGAACATTATTTAAGTTTTAGTGATATTCTTGATTCATTTTATATTATTTTTAGAAGAAAAAAATTTATTAAGAAGTATAAAAAGCTGAAAAATATCGATTACTCTAAACTTGTCGTAAAAGAAATAAATCAAAATCACAATCTATCAAGTCAAATTTTAGGATTGCAAAATTATTCTTTTTTTAAAAATTTATTTAATGCACAAATTAAAATTAAAAAAGTAATCAATTGGTTTGAAAATCAATCACTAGGCAAAGGTTGGAATTTAGGATCAAGGACTTTTTACCCGAAAGCAATTAGTTTAGGTTATCAGGGGTATACTTTTTTTCCTCAGTACATGTGTTTAAACCCCTCTAAATCAGAGTATGATTCAAAAGTAGTCCCAGATATTCTTTTATCTATAGGTAAAATTTACAACAAAACAAGACAAGAGTTTTGTAAGTATATTAAAATAAAAAACGCACCTGCTTTAAGCTTTCAACATGTGTTTGAAAAAAGAAAGATCAAGTGTCCGAAAAATAGTTGTGTTTTAATAATTCTAAGTGGATTCTTGCAAGACGATATTAGCTTAATTCAATGGTGTATCGAGTCGAATTTGCATAAAAAAAATCTAAAGATCTATGTAAAAGAACATCCTATATTAAAAATAAAAATAATAAAAAAATATTTGTCTTTCTTTCCCAATAATTACATAATTTCTAAAAAAAACTTTTTAGACTCTGTTTCATCATCACAATATTTAATTTGTTCTGGAGTGACATCTGGCATTTTAGAGTTAATAGTTCAAAAAAGATTTATTATAATACCTAAAATCAACCCTTTAGATCATATAATTTTTAAAAAATTAAATATAAATAAAAATTTTAAAGTTCTAGAAAATCCAGAAGATTTAGATATTTATTTGCGTGATTTTTCAACAAACACCTATAATAAAAACCTTTTTTTTATCAAACAAACAAACAAAAATTTAAAAATATTCTTATAATATTACACTTGATTTTTAAAAATTTTTCTATAAAACACTTCATATACTGAATAAGTGAGTGGGTAATAATGTGTAAATCATTAACTGTCCTGCAACGGTAAAAAAAAAAAAGTTTTAGTCCGAGCGCCACCCAGTATAGCCCGCTGTTGAACGATGGCCATGGAAAGTCTAGTTCTACAATTAGAAATTAACATCGGCATATAGTTAACTTGAGAAGTATAAAAACTTCACAAACAATGAAAGACCGATATGAAATTTTTTTATTTAACTTTGATAATATCTCTAACTCTAATTTCTTTTAATAAACTTGTTTCCGCAGATATTCCCACAATAGTGATCTCAGCAGGAAAAACACCCCAATCTTTAAGCACTGTTGGTACTAATGTTACAGTTATAAGTGGAGAAACTATTAGAAATTCAAATGAAATTTTTTTAGGAAATATTATTGACGGAAGTACTTCTGGTACTAATTTATTTCAACAGGGTGGTGATGGAACACTTATGGGTATTCAACTTCGTGGCTTAGAAAAAAGATATTCTACAGTTTATATTAATGGAGTAAAAATGTCAGACCCAAGTACACCAGATAATAGTTTTTATTTTCAGAACATCATGAAAGATTCTATAGATAGAGTTGAAATTTTGAAAGGAAATCAAAGCTCCCTTTATGGAGCAAACGCTATTGGTGGAACAATACATATATTTACAAAAAAAGGTAAAGAAGGTTACCGTTCAAACGTAAGCGTAGAAGGCGGATCAAATAATTCTAAAAGCGCTTATTATTCTGTTGATGGCGCTAATGATAAAATAGATTATTATTTGGGTCTTAATAAGTTTGTAACTGGTGGAATTTCAGCTAGAAACGATGACGGTGAAAGTGATAAATATCGTAATGAAAGTTTAAATGGTAGTTTTGGATATAAATTTAATGAAAGTTTAAGAATTGAAAATTCTCTAGGATACACAAACACTGATTTAAAGTATGACGCGGTAAATAATACAAAAACGGACGTCGTTGACAAGAGTGATGATATTTTAGCAAATTATTCTTTAAGAGTGATACACGATGGTGGCAAAACTAATAATACATTAAGCTATAGTAAATTGTATAGCGAAAGAGACACAACTGAGACCAGTGGGGGTAAACAAGGCTATTTTGGTTTTAGAGATGCAGTTAACTATACAGGAACGTATAATTTTAGTTTAGATAATAGATTGGTATACGGAGCAGAAGCTGAATTTGAAGAAGCAAGAATGGATGTA
>Ga0209502_10002899_pt1 | contig 13866 bp, 9 predicted proteins | sample ArcticOcean_MG_C_10_FD_187442 | JGI IMG/M metagenome (GOLD analysis project Ga0209502, IMG submission 187442) | Marine microbial communities from western Arctic Ocean - ArcticOcean_MG_CB11_90 (SPAdes) (version 2) | ecosystem: Environmental > Aquatic > Marine > Oceanic | place: Arctic Ocean...
CGGTTTATTTTCTGTGGCACTGTCCCTAAGGTCACCCTCGCCAGCCATTAACTGGCACTGTGTCTTTATGGAGCCCGGACTTTCCTCTACTAACAAAAGTTAATAGCGACAAGCCAACTATCTAGCGATGAGGTTTTATTATGTTTATGTAGCTAAAATCAAGCTAATTTTTTAAGTAATTAGCTAAATAATGGCTAATTTGAAGGCATTCTTGATCTATTAATCCATTCACTTTGTTCTGCCGAAATCTTCTCTGGAAAGCTTTCACTACTTTTGAGTCATTTCTCAATGATTTTTTTATATCAAAATACCGATAGCCAATTTTATGCAAGTTTGTAAAAAATAATTTTCGCAAATTGACTTTATTAAAATTATGATTTTTTAACTTGCTAGCTTTATGCCAATAACCAACTTTTTTTTTTGACAAGTACTTCCAAGGAAATTTTTCGCCTGGGTCCATTTTTCTCAAAGGAGCTATATCTGAGTGACCAAGTATATTAGTTGTTTTTATTTTATATTTTTTAATTAAAGTTTTGCAAAGTAGTACTAATTTTAAAATTTGTTTTTTAGAAAAATTTTCATAAAAAAATTGATGGCCTCTGTTTACAAGTTCAATACCTATGGATTGATTGTTTAGATTGGTAAAGTTGCTCCATTTAGACTTTCCGGCATGCCAAGCAATATTTTTCTCATCTACCATTTTGATGATTTTACCCTCTCTACTAATCAAATAATGGCTACTTACTTGACTTTTTTTAGTTGTTAGTCTTTCAATGGCTTCTCGTTCAGATTGCATACCTGTATAATGAAGAACTATAAATTTGATTTTTTTTTTTTCACGTTCTTTGATTGAATAATTTAGAGATTTAACAATTTTAATTTTCATAGGGTGATTATTCCCATATATCATAAAAAATTAGTAAATAATGTTGTTTTTTAGAATGGTAAAAAATTAAAATTTGTATATACAGGGCGTAATGAGATTTAAAAAATCAATAATATTAATTACTGCTAGCCTTTTTTTACTAAGCTCAAATTTGAGCGCAAAAACAGAAAAAGAATGTTTTGAAAAAGCTAGTAGAGGAATTTTTAAATTCAATAAGGGTTTTGACAAAGCTATTTTAAGACCTCTAGCAGCTGGTTTTAACAGGCTGCCAGAACCAATCAAAAATGGTGCAGGAAATTTTACATCTAACATTGGAACATTGTTAACCGTTCCTAATCATGCCCTGCAAGGTAATTGGAAATTAGCAGGAGAGTCGAGTGCGAGCTTCTTGATTAATACAACCGTTGGGGTGCTTGGTTTCGCTAATCCTGCGGCTAAAATGGGTTTCGTAAATCAACAAGAAGATGTTGGTCAAACACTAGGGGCATACGGAGTTGGTGCGGGGTGTTACTTTGTCCTACCGATTTTAGGACCAACAACAATTAGAGACTCTGTGGGAATGATTGCGGATAGTTTTGTTGACCCTTTTGCACATGTAACGTTAAGAGAGAAAGAATTATTAAGCATATCGGGAAGTCAGTTAGATTATTATTCGGTTAAAGGTGCATCTGCTGTAGACTTTAGAGCAGACAACATGACTAATTTAGATAGTCTAGAAAAAAACTCTATTGATATGTACGCGGCTATGAAAAGTTTATATCTGCAGAATACAGAAAAAAAAATTGGAAATACATTTTCGTCAGATGACACTGATGATTGGGCTGAATTCAATAAATAAAAAATAAAACATGAAAAAATTAGTTAACATATTAGTGTTTGTTGCACTAATTCAGTTTAGTACCAAGGGTTTTTCCTATGATTCAGATCCTAAAACTTTCATAGCTGAACTTTTAGATGATGCTACCATTACGTTAAGTGATAAAAACATTTCAATTGTAGACAAAAATAAAAAAATAGAAACAATTGCACTTCAAAACATTGATATTAATGCTCTTGGTATGTATACGCTTGGACAAGCTAGAAAAAATTTAAATCAAGCAGATCTTGAAAAATATAAAAATTTATTCGAAAAATATTTTTTAAAAAACTTAACCTCAAGATTAACTGACTATTCTTCACAAAAATTTAAAATTATTGGAGCTGAACAAAAAAGTGAAGCTTATACAATTGTTAATTCAAAAATAATTGGAAACTCATCTCAACCAGAAATAAATATTGATTGGCGCGTGTACACTAAAGATCCAGAAAAACCTTTAGTACGAGACCTTATTGTTGAAGGTTTAAGCCTAGCTAAAACACAAAAAGAAGAATTTGCTTCTATATTAAATTCTAATAACAATGATATTAATATCTTGTTCTCAAAACTAGAAGAATTTATTAAAAAAAATTAAAGAATTGTTTTTATTGAAATTAGCAAAGGTTAATTTTTAAAATCATAGAGTTAATCCACAGTTGTATGTGGCATTTTTAAATATATTATTTAACAAAACTATTTGGTGGGCCCGGTAGGACTCGAACCTACGACCAATACATTATGAGTGTACTGCTCTAACCAACTGAGCTACAGGCCCTATAATTAGTCCAATAATTACACGGGTTAGAACGAATGTTCAAGGTGAACTTTGCTGTATGCAGTTTTATTTCATACTTAATAAATTAATTTCAAATATTTGCCTAATTTATTTCTCAATTAAATACAAAGTTTCACTATATTGTGAGTTTGACTTTAATTCTGTTAATCTAAAATCTGAAGGAATGAAAATATTACTCCAACTTTTCATCTTATTTTCTTCATTATAAAATCCACATTTTTTTAGACATATAATTAAGTGTTTGTTGTTTTTTTTAAAAAAAATGTGCATCAAGCTTGTCTTTCTGTCTATAGGTAATATATTAAATTGCTCAAGAGGAAGTATTGGTAGACCATAACCACCTTTTTTTAAATTATCATTAAAATTATGTACAGTTTTTCCAGTAAACAAAGTAACAGGAATGTCTTTGAAATTATTCAAAATTGCTTGTAATTCAACGCTTGGTTTATAATTATTGTATTCATATTTTGGTACATTTAAAAAGACAGGTGATAAAAGATTTTTATAAAAAATATCTTTATTTTTATAAGTAGATAAAAGAAAGAATGTTATCGATATTAAAATAAAAAAATCTAAAAATAATTTCCTAATTTTTCTTAAAACTTCAAATTCACTGCGCATACAAGATAAAAAATAAATATAAAAAGGAAAAAGAGCGAATAAATTAGTATAAACGCTTCTTGTTACATAGTAGGCTGAAAAACTGACAAACAATGTAAACCAAATAAGATTATTATAGAAAAATTTTAAAGTTTCTAGTTTAAATGTTGATCTTAAAAAAAGATATTTTATTATAAAAAAAATTATAAAAATTAGAGTGTATCCAGTATTTGGAATGTCTACATTTTTAATTGACTTGCCGTTAAATACATATTCATAAAAAAAAACAAATTGATTATTTTTAAAAATAAATAAAAAAATAAGGAAATAAAATATAAAATAATAAAAAATAAATTTATAATCACTTAGTATTTGCTTTAAAAATTTATTTTTTTTTAACATATTAAAAAAAATAATAGATAGAAGTAAACTAAATAAAGAAAAAAAAAGAAAAAAAAAGCTCTCAAAGCTCCATAACAATCCAACAGCTAGAAAAAAGAAAAAAAAATGTACATTTTTTTTTAAATTATTTAAATTTTTAGAAAAGATAATTTTTGAAAGAAATAACATGACAATTATAGATGGTAAGAATCTAAACACAGATGATGACGGAATTAAAACCGAACCAGCAAGTTTTTCAATACCAATATTAGCAAAGAGTAAAATTGATGAAAAAAGAACAATTACAAAAGACGGATAATTTATTAATTTTCCAACTCGCTTTATTAACAAATTTAAAAAAATTATTAATAAGAAAACTATTAATAAAACTATACTATAATCAATTCTATTATTTGTAAAATTTGAAAAAAATTTAACAAATAAAATATTTAAATATCCATATTGACTAACAATTTCATTTAATAGTTTGTGTCCAGCAAAATTGGAGTACCCTGGTCCAACTACGTAACTATAGTGAAAGGAGTCTTTTTCTGAAGATAAAATAAAAACTTTTAAAAAAATAAAAAAAATAAACAATGAAAGTATTATGTTTACTATCTTACTGTTCCAAAATGAAAATTTAAGAATCGTAAAATAAATTGAATAAATCAATAAAATTAAGAATAAATTTTTTGTACTTAAATAATCTATTTTATAAAATAGACCATTAAGAATAGTTAAAAATATAAATATAATTAAAATTTCATATTTATTGTTAATTTTATTTGAAAATATAAAAAATAAGAGAGTTAATAAATTAAACAATACGAAACTAAATAATTTGGTATAAACATAAGAGTTATAATCCCATAATAAAAAAATAATAATAAAACTTAAAATAAAAATTATAGAATCAGTTTTTTTTTTTAAAAGTGTTTCATATTTATTTAATAAAAATAAGAGTGCACTTACTTCACATATGATAGGTATAGAAATTACAAATAAAATATCTGAAAATTCTCCACTACCCAAAAAAGCTTTTAAACAGAAATAGGATAAAGTTATAAGAAAAATAGAAAAAATAAAAAATGTATTAATTTGTTCTAGATTTAATCTATTAAATTTTAAATTATCTAGTAATTCTCTCAAAAATATATTTGTTTTTTATGTTTATTTTTCTAAAAAACTTTTAAGTTGTTTTGATCTACTTGGATGTTTGAGTTTTCTTAGAGCTTTTGCTTCAATTTGTCTTATTCTTTCTCTCGTAACAGAAAATTGCAAGCCCACTTCTTCTAAGGTGTGATCTGTATTCATTCCAATACCAAAACGCATTCTTAAAACTCTTTCTTCTCTTGGCGTTAATGAAGCAAGTATTTTAGTTGTAGACTCGCTTAAATTAGATTGAATAGCCGTGTCTAAAGGTTGAAGAGCATTTTTGTCTTCAATAAAATCTCCTAAACTACTATCTTCCTCGTCACCAACTGGGGTTTCAAGGGACACGGGTTCTTTTGCAATTTTTAAAACTTTTCTAACTTTTTCTAAGGGCATTGCAAGTTTTTTTGCTAATTCTTCTGGTGTTGGCTCTCTGCCAAATTCACTCATAATTTGTCTTTGAGTTCTTACAATTTTATTTATAGTTTCAATCATGTGAACTGGAATTCTGATAGTTCTAGCTTGATCGGCAATAGATCTTGTAATTGCCTGTCTGATCCACCATGTAGCATAAGTAGAAAATTTATACCCTCTTCTATATTCAAATTTGTCCACAGCTTTCATTAGTCCTATATTGCCTTCTTGAATTAAATCTAAAAATTGTAAACCGCGATTAGTATATTTTTTAGCTATAGAAATTACTAATCTTAAATTAGCTTCAACCATTTCTTTTTTAGCTATTCTCGATTCTCTTTCTCCTTTTTGAATTCTGCTAACTAATTTTTTAAATTCTCCAACTGATAGTCCGATTTTTTCACTAAATTCTACAAGTCTTTCTCTAATTTCACTAAATTCATTTTTGAATTTTTTAAAAAAAGCTCGCCACGTTGAATTTTCAGTTAAAAAAGTTTCAAATTTTGGGTTTATTTCATTGCCAATGTAATATTTTAAAAACTCCTCACGACTAATCTTGTTATCGATAGCTAATCTCAAGAGGACACCTTCCAAAGATACAATTTTTCTATTTTCTTTGTAGTGGGCTTGAACTACTTCTTCTACTACATGAGGGGCAAGTTGAAGATTTTTAAAATTATCAACTAAAGTAGACTGAATTTTTTTAAAATTTTTATTTTTTGAGATTGAAAGTTCTTTAGCAGCTAAAATACAATCTAATTTTTCTCTCTGATACTTTTGTAATTTCGTATAATCCTTTGTTAGACTGTCAATAATTTTTATGATTTTTGGTTTAATTTCTTCTTCCATCTTAGCAAGAGAAACATTAAATTCATCTTCTTCCTCAGCTGCTACTGCAGGTGCGTCATTTTTTATGCCCTCTTCTTTATTTTTTTTAATTTTTGCTTCTATTTTAATTTTTTCTTTTTCACCATTACTTTTTTCAAAATCTTCATAAGTTGAATCTATATCTATGATGTCTCTAACCAGGAGTTCATTGGTTTCAATTTTTTCCTTCCATTCATATATTTTTTTAGCAACAAGCGGACTTTGAGTGAGCGCGTTCACCATTACATCTTTTCCTGCTTCAATTCTTTTTGCAATTGCTATTTCTCCTTCACGAGAAAGTAGTTCAACGCCTCCCATTTCACGAAGGTACATTCGAATAGGATCGTCACTTTTATCTGTTTGTTTTTCTTCGCCTGATGCCGGTGCGTCTTTTTTTTTATTTGATTGATATTGTGACTTCTTTTCTACAAGTGTGATGCTGTTATCGACAATAATTAAAAATGCCTTTTCAACGTTTTCGTTTGAGCTTCCTCTTTTGCCTAAAGATTTTCCTAATTCTTCGTACGTTATAAATCCACGAAGTTTCCCTTTATCAAGGAGTCTCTCAAATGATTTTGTAATTAATTTTTCTACCATTTAGGCTAAATATTAAGTTAAAGCGAAGTTATATATAGTATGAATTAGTTTAAAATCTATCTTTTTTTATTGCCTATTTATCTGACTTTTAAGCTTAATAAGTTCCGAGTAAGAACTCTCATCTAAATTTTTTGCCACTTTTTTCTCTAAAAATTCAATTTGTTTCAAGTGATTCATTTCTTTTAGCTCTGTAATTAAATCATTTAGTGTTTCTTCGCGTTCTATATCATCTTTCTTAGAAAGTATATTTTTCAAATTAACATCTTTATCAATATCGTTAATTAAAACTTTGTATTTATCTCCAATTTTAGATTTATTTTTATCTAGAAAATCATTAATTTTTGCAAAATTTATAATATCTTTTTTTAAGTTCTGATTTTGTTCGTTAGTAAAATCAATTTCTAAAAGTTCTTCTAGTTTATTTTTTACAGAGCCTAAATAATTCAAGAGTATATATAGTATTGATCGTTCTTTAATTTCAGCTTTTGAAAAATGATTTTTTTCATTATGCAGTTGTTTGGTTTCATTAAGAATTTTAAAATTTCTTTTGGCATAAGGAATATAGGATTTTTTATAATTTTGTATAGGAGTTAAGTTTTTTAGTTTTTCAAGAAAATCTTCTAAAATATATTTCTTTAAAACTTCATCTTTAATTCCATAGCATGCGTTTTTTATTTTCTTTTCAAATTTAGATATTTCAAATGGGTTATTAGTATTTACTTCAGACAAGTAAGTATCCCATATATAAGATTGTATTATTTTTTTAGCTTTTAAAAATTCAATAAATTCCTCTTTTCCATTTTTTTTAATAAAATCATCTGGATCTTCTCCTTTGGGTAAAATTGAAAAATAAATTTTATTGTTTTCATTAATTAATATTAGAAGTTTCTCAGCTATTCTAAGAGCAGCGCTTTGTCCACTCTGATCACCATCTAAACAAATAATTGGATTTGAAAAAAATTTCCAAATTAACTCTATTTGTATTTCTGTTAATGCTGTACCAGAGTTTGAAATCACATTCTTGATGCCTGATGCATATAAACTTACAACATCCATATAACCCTCAACAATGACCACTTCATCTGTTTCTGATCTTATAGCTTTGGCTTTGTCTAAATTAAAAACTGTTCTTCCTTTTTTATAAAATTCAGTTTCTGGTGAATTTATATATTTAGCTAAAGGGCTTTCTTTAATTATTCTTCCGCCAAAAGCAATGGTTTCTCCTGTTAGATTATTAATAGGAAAAATTATTCGTGAATTAAAACGATCGATAAGTTTATTAGTTCTTTCATTTTTATAATAAAGACCTGTAAGTTCAATTTCTTCTTCATTAAAATTTGATTTAATTTTTTCATAGAAATCATTTTTCCAAGGCACATAGCCTAAATGATATTCTTTAATTATGTTTTGATTTATACCTCTTTGTTCTAAATATTTTAAAGCCTGATTATTTTCTATTTTTAAAATTTGCTCATGAAAATAATCTGAATATTCTTTAAAAATATTTTTATAAGAGTTAAATCTTTTTTCTTTCTCTGTATCCATCTTGGTAAATCGATATGCAGGCATGCCCGCTTCTGCTGCTAGATCTTTAACAGCCTCACCAAAACTGAATGATTTCGTTTTCATTAAAAAATCAAAAATATTTCCATGTTCACCGGTACTAAAACAATGATAAAATTCTTTTTCATCACTCACTGTAAATGAAGGGCTTTTCTCGTTTTTAAATGGAGACAAACCTACAAATTCTTTGCCTCTTTTTTTTAACTGAACAGATTTGCCCACAACTTGTGATACTTTTAATCTTAACTTAATTTCGTCAAGATATTCTTTAGGGTATTTCATTATAATTATTTAAAACTTTTTTTATTATTGATCCTACTTTAGAAAAATCTAAAACATCTCCGTGAGTTTTCTTTAAATCACCCATTACTTTTCCCATATCTTTTATAGAGCTAGCTCCTACTTTTTTAATTGCTTCTTCGCATAACTTTTTTGTATCTTCTTCACTTAATTGTCTAGGAAGAAAAGAGCTTATTATTTCTATCTCCTTCGTCTCAATTTCTAATAGTTCCGTACGATCTGCTTTTTTATAAACTTCACAAGATTCGTTTCTTTGTTTAACCATTTTTTTCAGAATACCGATGACATCTTGATCTGAAACCTCTTTAACTTCTTTAGTTCTATTGGCAATTAAGACGTCTTTTATTCCTGAAAGAATAAGTCTTAGTGTCGGATATAGACTTTTGTCTTTATTCTTAAGAGATTGTTTTAGTTTCTCTTCTATTTGTGTTTGTAGTGACATATTTGTAATTAATATTTTTACTTTAATCACAATTTTTCTTCAAAAGAAAAACATCTTTCTTGACGATTATATTTCTATTTCATATCTTCCACAAAATCATGTTTATAAGTATTTGCTTTAACTCATGAGTTGTATTTGAAAAAGACAAGTCAAATAAAAAACTCAAATAAAAATCTTAAAAAGATCAATTCTACCGCTATTTTAATTTTAGAAAATGGAACCTGCCTTAATGGTTTTGGTTTCGGCTACGAAGGAACAGCTACTGGAGAAGTTTGCTTCAATACTTCAGTTACTGGATATCAAGAAATTATCTCAGACCCATCCTACGCAGAGCAAATAATTAATTTTACTTTTCCCCACGTTGGAAATGTTGGAACCAATAAAGAAGACCATGAGTCTGATAAAATTTGGACAAAAGGTATAATTTTAAATTCTGAAATAACAAATCCTTCTAATTACCGTTCTTTAAAAAATCTTAATCAGTGGTTAAAAAAAAATAAAATAGTTGGAATTACAGGACTTGATACTAGAGGCTTAACTAATTATATTAGAGACAAAGGCGCACCAAAAGGAACAATTGCTTTTTCTAAAACTGGTAATTTTAATATTAAACAATTAACCAATTCTACTATTAGATGGAGTGGCCTAGAAAATTTAGATTTAGCACAAAAAGTTTCTACCAAAAAAAATTATGTGTGGGGAGGATTAAAGACTTGGAAGAAAAGTAGTGGATATCTAAGAAACAAAAAAAATTTATTACACGTTGTTGCAGTTGATTACGGTATTAAAAAAAATATTTTAAGATATTTTTCTGATTTTAATTGTAAAGTTACTATTGTTTCGTGCAAAACAAGCGCGCATGAAATATTAAGATTAAAACCAAGTGGTGTTTTTTTATCTAATGGTCCAGGTGATCCTGCTGCAACAGGAAAATATGCTATTAAAATTATTAAAGAATTAATAAAAAAAAATATGCCTATTTTTGGCATTTGTCTGGGGCATCAAATATTAGCTTTAGCACTAGGTGCAAAAACTAAAAAAATGAAATTAGGTCATAGAGGAGCTAATCATCCAGTTAAAAATTTGATCAAAGATAGTGTTGAGATTACAAGCCAAAATCATGGCTTTGAAATAATTAAAAAAAGTTTGCCGAAGAATATTAAGATTACACATAAATCTTTGTTTGACAGTTGCATTGAAGGTATAAAATTAAAAAATGAACCTATTTTTTCTGTTCAATATCATCCCGAGTCTAATCCAGGGCCTCAGGACAGTGTTTACTTGTTTCAAGAATTTATCAACAACATGAAAAAAAATGCCAAAAAGAAAAGATCTTAAAACTATATTAGTAGTCGGCGCAGGGCCTATAATAATTGGTCAAGCATGTGAGTTTGACTACTCAGGCACACAAGCCTGCAAGGCCTTGAAGGACGAAGGCTATAAAGTTGTTCTAATTAACTCTAATCCCGCAACTATCATGACCGATCCTGGTGTTGCTGATAAAACTTACATAGAGCCAATTACTTTAGAAATTTTGGAAAAAATCATTCAGAAAGAAAAACCAGATGCAATTCTTCCAACAATGGGTGGTCAAACTGCTTTAAATTTAGCAATGGAAGCAGAAAAAAAAGGAATTTTAAAGAAATATAAAATTGAACTGATTGGTGCAAATTCTAAAGCAATCTCAAATGCAGAGGATAGAAAAAAATTTAGAAAGAACATGATTGATATTGGTTTAGATCTACCAAAGTCAAAGGTCGTAAATCATATTAAAGATGCTGCTAAAGCACTTAAACAAATTGGATTACCTGTAATAATTAGACCGGCATTCACCTTGGGGGGGTTAGGTGGTGGTATTGCTACGAATAAAAAAGAATATCTTAAGATAGTTAAAGATGGTCTGCACGAATCTCCAGTAAGCCAGATATTAATAGAAGAGTGTCTTGAAGGGTGGAAAGAATTTGAAATGGAAGTAATCAGAGATAAAAAAGACAACTGTATTATTATTTGTTCTATTGAAAATATTGATCCAATGGGAATTCATACCGGTGACTCTGTTACTGTGGCCCCTGCACTAACGCTGTCAGATAAAGAATATCAAGTAATGAGAAATGCCTCAATTGCTTGTCTTAGAAAAATTGGAGTAGAAACAGGTGGATCAAATGTTCAATTTGCAATTAATCCAAAGGACGGAAGAATGGTTATTATTGAGATGAATCCAAGAGTTTCTAGATCATCAGCTCTTGCGTCTAAAGCAACTGGTTTTCCAATTGCAAAAGTGGCTGCAAAACTTGCAGTTGGTTATACGCTGGATGAACTAAAGAATGAAATCACGAAAACAACTCCAGCTTCTTTTGAACCAAGTATAGATTATGTGGTTACAAAAATTCCAAGATTTACCTTTGAAAAATTTTCTACGTCAGATGCAATTTTAGGTACTTCAATGAAATCAGTTGGTGAAGCTATGGCAATAGGTAGAAATTTTAAAGAGTCCCTTCAAAAAGCACTTGTGTCTCTTGAGGTCGGTTTTTCCGGCTTGGACAGAATTTTTCCACTAAATAAAAAAGACATAAAAAAAGAATTAAAGAAAAATATTCCTAATAAAATTTTATTAGTTGCTGAAGCTTTTAGAAAAAAAATTGATATTAAAAGTGTACAAAACTTATCTAAAATAGATAATTGGTTCTTAGGCCAAATAAAAGAGATTGTAGAGGTTGAAAATAAAATTCAGAAAAAAGGTCTACCTAAAGATTATAATGAATTTAATAGAATTAAATCGTTCGGTTTTTCAGATAAAAAATTAGCTGAGATTACAAAAACTACAGAAGAAATTATTAGAAAGAAGAGAACTGCCTTAAAAGTACTACCTGTTTACAAAAAAGTAGATACTTGTGCGGCAGAATTTAAGTCTTTTACACCTTATATGTACTCTACTTATCAAAGAAACTATTCGACTAAATCTGAATGTGAAGCCAATCCTTCGTCCAAAAAAAAAATTATAATTTTAGGTGGTGGCCCTAATCGAATTGGACAAGGAATTGAGTTTGATTACTGTTGTTGTCAGGCTAGCTATGCACTTAAAGACGCAGGTTTTGAAACTATAATGATTAATTGTAACCCGGAGACTGTCTCGACTGACTACGATACAAGTGATAGATTGTATTTTGAGCCGCTTAAAGAAGAGTATGTTTACAATATTATCAAGAAAGAAAAGCAAAAAGGCAATCTTATAGGAATTATTGCTCAATTTGGAGGGCAAACGCCTATTAGGCTTGCAAAGTTTTTAAACGATAACAAGTTTCCAATTTTAGGAACTCAATATACTTCTATCGATTTAGCAGAAGACAGAGATAGATTTAGAAAATTACTTGATAGATTAAAATTAAAACAGGCAGAGAGCGGTATAGCCAAAACATTTGAACAAGCTATTCAAATTGCAAATAAAATAGGCTTACCTTTGATGGTTAGACCTTCATACGTTTTAGGCGGGAGAGCAATGGAAATAGTTTACGAGAAAAGTCAGCTAAAAAACTTTGTGGAAGAAGCATTTAAAGCAGCAGAAAAAAATCCAATATTAATTGATAGGTTTATTGATAATGCTATGGAAGTTGATGTAGATGCTATATCTGACGGCAAACAAGTTTTTGTTGCTGGAATAATGCAGCACATTGAAGAAGCGGGTATTCACTCGGGTGACTCTGCTTGCTGTCTACCCCCAATATCAATTAAGAAAAGTTTAATAACTGAGATAGAAGCCCAAACAAAGAAATTAGCTATTGCTTTGAAAATTAAAGGCTTCATGAATATTCAATTTGCAATTAGGAATGATGAAATTTTTGTAATCGAAGTAAATCCGAGGGCTAGTAGAACAGTTCCCTTTGTTTCAAAAGCAAAAGGACTCCCGCTTGCTAAAATTGCTTCAAGAGTAATGGCTGGGGAAAAATTATCTAAATTTAATTTAAGAAGTAAGACTAAGAATATGTTTGCAGTAAAAGAAGCTGTTTTTCCTTTTAATAAATTTCCAAAAAGTGATGTGCTACTAGGGCCAGAGATGAAATCAACTGGTGAGGTAATGGGTTTTGATAATGACTTTGGAATGGCATTCGCAAAAAGTCAAATTGGCGCCTCTAATTCTTTACCAACGAAAGGCTTGGCATTTATATCTCTAAAAAATAGTCATAAAGAAGAAGGGGTGGATTTAGCCAGACAGTTACTTAAATTAAATTTCACACTTTGTGGGACCGGTGGAACAGCTGACTTTATTATTAAACACGGAATGAAGTGTAAAAAAATAAATAAAGTTAGTGGAGGCTCTCCTCATATTGTTGATGTTTTAAATTCTAAGAAAATTGCTTTAGTGATTAATACTGGTGGAGGAAATAGTGAACAAAAACTTAATGATGCAATGGCTCTTCGAAGAGCAACTTTAGTTAATAAAGTTCCTTACTGTACTAACATGTCAACTGCCTATGTATGTTTAGAGGGTATAAAATCTTTAAAAACAAAAAAAATTACTGTAACTTCACTTCAGGATATTTAAATCAATAAAATTAAAAAATATGCAAGAATCAGTTTTAATTGTTGGGGCAGGCAGTGGATTAAGTGCGTCGTTAGCACGTTTATGTAGATCTAGGGGGATGAAGGTTGTTTTAGCCGCAAGAGATATAGAAAAGTTAAAAAAATTAAAAAAAGAGATTAGTGTAGATGCAGTTAAATGTGATGCTACTAAAATCAAAAGTGTGTCAAACCTATTTAAGAAAACTGACCAAATAATTGGTACACCCGATTTAGTAATCTACAATCCTTCAAAAAGTCTTGGGGGAAGCATAGCAGATATTGATCCTAAAAAGGCACATGAGGCAATGAATATATCATGTTATGGAGGCTTTTTAGTAGCACAACAAGCTGCAAAAAGAATGCTTAAAAAAAAACGTGGAAGTATTTTTTTTACTGGTGCTACTGCGAGTGTAAAAGGTTTTTCAAATTCATCTGTTTTTGCAATGGGAAAGTTT
>Ga0209502_10002903_pt1 | contig 13851 bp, 13 predicted proteins | sample ArcticOcean_MG_C_10_FD_187442 | JGI IMG/M metagenome (GOLD analysis project Ga0209502, IMG submission 187442) | Marine microbial communities from western Arctic Ocean - ArcticOcean_MG_CB11_90 (SPAdes) (version 2) | ecosystem: Environmental > Aquatic > Marine > Oceanic | place: Arctic Ocean...
GTTGATTGCAACTACTGTTCCAGATTTTGCAGCTTGGATCTCGTTTTCCATTTTCATTGCTTCAATTACAATTACACTATCACCTACAGTTATTTCATCGCCAATACTAACTTTGATATCAACAATTTTTCCGGGCATTGCAGTTGTTATACACCCATCGTGAGTTGGCTTTGGTCTTGCGCTTTCTTTTTTACTTCTCAATTTCGGATCATGAGGGCTTGATGATGAAGTGGGTTTATTAACTAATATCTCATCCAATGTTTCAACTAAAACTTCTTCTGAAATTCCATCAACTGAAACATAAAATGGCCTTTCTGTTTCACTTGGGTCACCTGAGCCAGTTAAATTAATATGGTACGTTTCACCATGGAGGGTAATATTAAATTCAGTAGGAGCATAATGGTCTCCTTTTTTCGTCTCTTCTTCTTCATTTAATAACTCTTCTGGCTCTAATGAACCAGCATTTCTTTCCTGGAGAAAGGTTGTGCCTACATCAGGGAACATTGCATAAGTTAAGATATCCTCATCAGACTTTGCAAAAGATTCTGATTTGGCTTTAAGGTTAGCAACTTCTGGCTTTAAGTTATCTGCTGGCCTTGATGTTATTTCTTTTTGATCCCCAATAGCTTTTTTCTTTATATCATTATTTAATTTTCCTGGAGGCATACCATACTGACCTAAAAAGTAATTCCTTACTTCAGTTGTGATTGTTTTATACCTTTCACCTGTAATGACATTTAATGCTGCCTGTGTTCCAACAATTTGAGATGTTGGGGTAACTAATGGTGGGTAGCCTAAATCTTTTCTAACCTCAGGAATCTCTTTCAAAACTTCATCCATTCTACCCAATGCACCTTGATCTTTTAGCTGGTTAGATAGATTTGAAATCATTCCACCTGGGACCTGATTGATTAATACTTTAGGATCTAACCCTGTAAATTTAGATTCAAATTGCCAATATTTTTTTCTATTTTCTTTTAAGTATTCTGTTATTTCGTCGATTTTAGATAAATCAATATCAGTTGTATACCCCATATCTTCAAGAGCAACAATGGTTGACTCAGTTGTTGGATGGCTAGCACCTTCGGAGTAACTTGAGTTACATACATCAATTATTGTTGCACCTGCTTCAACTGCAGAGATAAGATTTACAGTCGCGAGGCCGGATGTGGCATGACAATGCATATGAATTGGAATGCTAATATTTTTAACCAATGACTGAACTAACTCTTTGGTTACATTGGGTGTTAATAACCCAGCCATGTCTTTAATTGCAAGACTATCACAGCCGAGTTCTTCTATTTTTTTGGCTAAATCGACGAAATATTCGATATTATGAACCGGTGATGTCGTGTAGCTAATAGTTCCTTCGGCATGTTTTTTATATTTTTTTACTGCTTTTATTGAAACCTCAATATTTCTAATATCATTAAGCGCATCAAATACCCTAAAAATATCTACGCCATTATCAGCAGATTTCTTAACAAACATGTCTACAACATCGTCTGAGTAATGGCGATAGCCTAATAAATTTTGCCCTCTTAATAGCATTTGAATTTTACTGTTTGGAAGTGCTTTTCTAAGCTTGGTTAATCGTTCCCACGGGTCTTCTTTAAGGTAGCGAACACATGCGTCGAATGTTGCTCCACCCCAAGCCTCAATGGACCAAAAATTTAATTTATCGAGCATCGGGCATACTGGTAGCATGTCTTCAGTTCGGAGTCGAGTTGCAATGTGACATTGATGCCCATCTCGTAAAACCAGTTCTGTTATATTAATTTTTTTCATATGTTTTATATTCCTTCATGTGCAGCAATTGCAGCACCTATGGCTGCTGCAATCACTTCTGGGGGTAGCTCATCTTCATAATCTATCAACTCTGGATGTGTATCTACGAAACTAGTATTAAACTCAGCGTCAATAAAATTTTGATTTTTAAGTATTTCCAAATAATAAGGTATCGTCGTTTTAATTCCAAATAGTCCAATATCGCCTAAAGCTCTTCTCCCTCTGTGAAGTGCATCAGACCAATTCATTGCCCATATTGTTAGTTTTGCACACATTGAGTCATAATAGGGCGGTATTATGTAGCCTGTATAAATTGAAGCATCTGTTCGAACTCCTGGACCCCCAGCGGCATAATACCTTGTTATTTTACCAAAAGATGGTAAAAAGTCTTGCTTTGGGTCTTCGGCATTAATTCTAAATTCAATGGCGAAGCCCCTGTATGAAACTTCTTCTTGTTTGTACCTTAAACTTTTTCCACTCGCTATTTTTATCTGCTCTTGAACTATATCAATACCTGTAATAGTTTCTGAAATAGTATGCTCAACTTGAAGTCTGGTGTTCATCTCCATAAAATAAAAATTGTTATCAGTACCAAGTAAAAATTCTACTGTACCTGCGTTCTCATAATTTACAGCTCTTGCTGCTTTAACTGCTAAATTACCAATATAATTTCTTTGATCTTCATTTAATTGAGGCGAAGGTGCAATTTCAATAAGTTTTTGATTTCGTCTTTGAATAGAGCAATCTCTTTCATAGAGGTGTATGGCATTCCCATGGCTATCAGCCAATATTTGGACTTCTATATGTTTTGGTGTTAAAACGCATTTTTCCATAAATACTTCTGGCTTCCCAAAAGCTTTAGTTGCTTCAGAAATAACTCGGTCGTAATTAGAATTTAATTCATTAGCATCATCACACCTTCTAATTCCTCTTCCACCACCACCATTTGTAGCTTTAAGCATAATTGGGTAGCCAATATCATTAGCAATAACAATCGCTTCATCTAAGCTAGTTACATTACCGTCACTCCCAGGAATAACTGGTATTCCAGCTTTAACCATAGCCTCTCTGGCTTGAACTTTATCTCCCATACGTTTTATTAAGTTTGAATCTGGGCCAATAAATTTAATATTTCTACGCTCACAAACTTCTGCTAATTCTGGGTTTTCAGATAGGAATCCATATCCAGGGTGAATTGCATCACATCTAGCAGTCACGGCAAGGTTAACAATTCTATAGGGACTTAAATAGCCAGATAAGGGGTCAGAACCTATGAAATAAGATTCATCTGCTTTTTTAACATGTAGCGAGTGACGATCTGCTTCTGAATATATAGCAACGCTAGTTATACCCATTTCCTTGCAGGCTCGAATTATGCGGACTGCAATTTCGCCGCGATTAGCAATTAAAATTTTTTCAATCAAAAATAAGATTTCCTTGAATTATTTCTTGGGTGCTGCTGATTTATCTTGTTATTTTATATTTAAATTATAACATGTGGGTTAGAGCATTTTTCATACGTAATTATATTGTAAAATATTAAATAAAGTGCCAATCAGGTTGAATTATTTATAAAATTTATGATTTTATGCTAAAATTTCGCTTTAAATTTTGAGCAAAACTTCTTAACTTCCAAGTAGTTAGAATTTTAAAGTTCATTATTATATTAAGGAGTTATTATGGCTGTTCAGAAAAGTAAAAAATCAACCTCAAGAATAGGTATGCGCCGTTCACATGACAGTTTATCGAGCCCAGCTTTAGCTATAGAGAAAACAACTGGCGAAACCCATTTAAGACATCACGTTAGCGCTTCTGGTTTCTATAAAGGTAAAAAAGTTATAGCAACTAAAAGTGAATAAACTCATTATAGCTACAAACTAAATTATGCAATATTCAATTGCAATTGATGTGATGGGTGGAGACTATGGAGTTAAAGTTACAGTCCCTGCAGCAATACAAATTCTTCAGCAATATTTAGAAATTAATATTATTCTTGTAGGAAATGAGGTTGAAATAAAAAAATCTCTTTCCAAGCTTAAGGAAATTAACCATCCTCGGCTAAGCATTGTTCATACAATTCAATCAGTTGAAATGGACGAATCGCCTCAATCTGCCCTAAAAAATAAGAAAAGCTCTTCAATGAGGTTGGCTATTAATTTAGTCAAGTCTAAAGAGGCGACGGCATGTGTAAGCGCTGGAAATACTGGTGCTCTAATGGCAACTGCTCGTTTCGTACTCAAAATGCTTCCCGGGATTGAAAGGCCAGCGATTGCTTCAAACTTTCCAAATAGAAATGGAGGGGTTACTTGCGTTTTAGATTTGGGAGCTAATACAGACAGCACCCCTGATCAGCTACTTCAATTTTCTGTGATGGGGGCTATGCTAACTAGCGCTTTAACTAGAAAGAAAAATCCATCAGTTGGTCTTTTGAATATTGGGTCTGAAGATATTAAAGGTAACGAGGTGGTTAAAAAAACTTTCGTCCTACTTAAAGAAAGTCATTTGAATTTTTATGGTAACGTAGAAGGAGACGATATATTCAAGGGAACAACTGATGTCGTTGTTTGTGATGGATTTGTCGGGAATGTTGCATTAAAGACAACTGAAGGAGTGCTTAGAATGTTTGGTAATTTTTTATCTGCTGAGTACAAGAAAAATTGGGGTACTAAGATTATTGCGTTAATTTCTTTATCCCTTTTAAAGTCTTTTAGAAAAAGGCTTGACCCAAGAAGATATAACGGCGCATCGTTTCTAGGTCTAAATGGCATTGTGATTAAAAGTCATGGGGGCGCTGATATTCTTGCTTTTAAAACAGCAATAATCACAGCTATTGAAGAATCTGAAAATAGAGTACTTGAGAAAATAAAAAAACAAATTAAAATTGAATCTAATTGATCGAAGCTAGGAAAAAAATGATATTTTCCAAAATAATAGGCGTGGGAAGTTACCTCCCAAAAAAAGTATTACCAAACAAAGATTTTGAAAAAAGTCTAGACACAACTGACGAATGGATAACCTCAAGAACTGGTATAAAACAAAGGCATATAGTTGGCCCAGATGAGCAAACTAGCGATTTAGCTTTTGAGGCAGCTAGGGGTGCGATAGCTAATGCCAGTATCAGTCCCGAGGAAATTGATCTTATTATTGTTGCTACAACAACTCCAGATAAAATTTTCCCAAGCACAGCCTGCAATGTGCAAAAAAAACTAGGGATTAAAAATTGCCCTGCATTTGATATTCAAGCAGTTTGTAGTGGATTTATATATGGGCTATCAGTTGCTGATAAATTTATTAAAACAAATTCAGCGAAAAATATTCTAGTTATTGGTGCCGATTCCATGTCAAAAATAACAGATTATACGGATAGGAGTAATGCGATTCTTTGGGGTGATGGTGCAGGGGCTGTTGTTCTTTCAGCATCAGCTCAACAAGGCATTTTATCCACACATATTCATGCAGATGGTAAACATGAAGAATTACTTCATGTACCTAAAAGAAATGTTGAGAATAAAATTCAACAAACAATTGAAATGCAAGGAAGTCAGGTTTTTAAAATTGCAGTTAATACATTAGATAAAATTGTTGACGAAACATTGATAGCAAATCAATTACAAAAGAAAGATATTGATTGGCTTGTGCCACACCAGGCAAATATCCGAATTCTTGAAGCTACTGCAAAAAAATTAGAAATGGGTATGGATAAGGTTATTGTGACAATAGATCGGCATGGTAATACTTCTGCAGCATCTATACCTCTTGCACTAAATGACGGTATACAAAGCGGTAAGATAAAGCCCGGCCATTTATTGCTGATGGAAGCTTTTGGAGGAGGGTTTACTTGGGGCTCAGCGCTAATACGGTATTAAATGAGTAAATATATCATTACATTTCCTGGGCAAGGATCACAATCAATTGGGATGATGAACAGCCTCTCACATATTCCTATTATTCAAGACACTTTTACTGAAGCTTCAGAAATTTTGAATAAAGACTTTTTGACGATGGCTTCATCTGAAAATCAAGAAATTAATCAGACAGTAAATACGCAACCGTTAATGCTTACTGCTGGAGTTGCTACTTGGAGATATCTGCAAGAAAAAAATTTAGCCTCACCTAGTTTTATTGCAGGACATAGTTTAGGTGAGTTTACAGCGCTTGTAGCCAGCAATTCATTAACCTTTAATGATGCCTTAAAAGTTGTTAAAAAAAGAGCTGAATTAATGCAAAATGCAGTTCCTGAAGGCAAGGGTGCTATGGCTGCAATTATTGGCTTAGAGGATCAGAAGGTAATAGAAATATGCAATAAAGAACAAGGGGATGAAGTTTTAGAGGCAGTTAATTTCAATTCTCCAGGGCAAGTTGTTATCGCCGGAACAAAATCTACTTTAGAGAAATCATTACAAAGTTTTATAGATGCCGGGGCTAAAAGAGCATTACTACTTCCTGTAAGCGTTCCTTCTCATTGTAAATTAATGCTGCCTGCATCAATTTTGTTTGGTGATTACCTAAAAAAAATTGTATTTAATCTACCGAAAATCCCTATTATTCAAAACTATGAAGCTATGCATTATAATGAAATTGAGAAGATTAAATCAGCCCTGGTGCGCCAGATTTTTAATCCGGTGAGGTGGACAGAAACAATTAAATTGCTATCAGCAGAAGGAATAAACTTATTTATTGAAGCCGGTCCTGGTAAAGTTTTAACAGGTTTAAATAGGCGAATCAATAAAGAAGCTTCACATGTTTCAGTTGTTAATGAAGAGGCAATAGGTGAAATTTTATTAAAAATTAAGGAACTAAAACAATGACCGAGCAAAATACTATTAAAGTTGCCCTTGTTACAGGTGCCAGCAGGGGTATTGGTGCATCAATTGCATTAGAGTTAGCAAGGAATAATATGCTTGTTATTGGAACAGCAACATCGGATAAAGGAGTGAAGGCGATAGAAGAAAATTTTAAGCTAAACCAGCAGAAAGGAATTGGGTTAGTTTTAGATGTTAATGACGATAAGTCGATCGAATCCTTAATCAAACATATTGAAGATAATTATGGAGATATTAATATTTTAGTCAATAATGCAGGCATAACAAAAGATACTCTATTAATGAAAATGAAAGATGAAGATTGGGACCAAGTAATTAATACAAATTTAAAATCTGTATTCAAATTAAGCCAGTCTGTAATTAGAAAAATGATGAAAAATAGATATGGACGTATTATTAACATATCTTCTGTGGTCGGACATACAGGAAATGCAGGGCAAACAAACTATACTGCAGCAAAGGCCGGCATTTCTGGCTTTACAAAATCACTTGCTCAGGAGATTGGAAGTCGAGGTATCACTGTGAATTGTGTTGCACCAGGTTTTATAGACACCGATATGACAAGAAACCTTCCTGAAGATTATAAAAATCAACTGTTAAATAGAATTCCACTTGGCAAACTAGGCAGCCCGAAAGATATTGCTAATGCAGTAGCTTTTTTGGCTTCTGATAATGCTAGTTATATAACTGGTGAAACACTTCATATTAATGGTGGAATGTTGATGATTTAATTATTTATATATATATAAATCATATAGTTATAGATTTTTTATCGAATTATTTAAAATAGTTTTATAAAATAAGCATTCATTTGATAAAATAGCGATTGGTTATTTATTTGTTTTTAAAAAAAGGGGTTAATACATGTCAGATAACGAACAAAGAGTTAGAAAAATTGTTTCAGAGCAGCTAGGAACAGATGACGATAAAATAAAAAATGAGTCATCATTTATTGATGATCTCGGCGCAGACTCTCTCGATACTGTCGAGCTTGTAATGGCTCTAGAAGAGGAGTTTGATACTGAAATCCCAGATGATGAAGCTGAAAAAATTACAACAGTGCAACAAGCAATAGACTACATAAATAAAAATCTTAAATAACCAACTAATTAACCTAATCAAAACTGATTGGGCACATCCATGAATAAAAGAAGGGTTGTAGTTACAGGGCTTGGTTTAATAACTCCAGTTGGTATTGGGGTTAAAGAGTCCTGGAAGAATATCCTTAACGGTGTATCTGGAATTACCAGTATCAATAAGTTTGATGCTTCAAATTTCAAATCACAAGTTGCGGGCGAAGTTAAAAGCTTCGATCCAGATCTTTATCTTAACCCAAAAGACTCTAGAAGGATGGATACTTTTATTCAATTTGGCTTAGTTGCCGGTATTGAAGCGATTAAAGATTCTGGCCTTGAAGTGACTGAAGAAAACTCTGAAAGAATAGGTGTTTCGATTGGCTCAGGTATCGGGGGAATTAATCTTATTGAAACCACTAGTGATAATTTTGATCAAGGCGGCCCCAGAAAGGTGTCTCCTTTTTTTGTGCCTGGTACGATCATAAATATGATATCTGGTAACTTATCAATAATGTATGGCCTGAAGGGTCCAAATATATCAATTGTGACTGCTTGCACTACTGGTACTCATTCAATTGGGGACGCTAGCCGTATGATTGAGTATGGTGATGCGGATGTCATGATTGCAGGCGGCTCAGAAGCCGCAATAACAGAGCTAACAGTAGCAGGATTTTCAGCAGCCAAGGCATTATCTCAAAGAAATGATGATCCAAAAACAGCTTCAAGGCCATGGGATAAAGATAGAGATGGATTTGTTATCGGAGAGGGTGCTGGAGTAATGGTAATTGAGGAATATGAGCATGCTATAAAACGAGGAGCAAAAATTTACTGTGAACTAAGTGGTTACGGAATGAGTGCAGATGCATATCATATTACAGCGCCCAGTATAGATGGTCCTAAAAGATCTATGCTTAATGCAATTAATAATGCAGGTATTAATTTGGATGAAGTTGGCTACATCAATGCTCATGGCACATCAACTCAACTTGGTGATTTAAACGAAGTTAATGCCATTAAAGAAACATTTAACAAGCATGCTTACGATTTAGTTGTTAATTCTACAAAGTCTATGACAGGTCACTTATTAGGTGGCGCAGGAGGAATTGAGTCGGTTTTCACAGCCTTGGCTATTCATCATCAAATATCACCACCAACAATAAATATTTTTAATCAAGACGTAGAATGTGATTTAGATTTTGCTGCAAATGAAGCAAAAGAAATTGATATACAAGCAGCATTAAAGAATAATTTTGGGTTTGGCGGCACAAACGGCAGCCTTATCTTTAAAAGAATTTAAAATAGCTTTGCCTAAATTAAAAAATAACTTTTTAATTAATGGCAACCCTTCAGAAAGTATGAGTCCATTTGATAGAGGATTATCTTTTGGTGATGGTGTATTTAGAACTTTTTTAGTAAGGAGTGGGTGTCCAATAAATTGGGATATGCACTATGAAAAGCTTAAAGTAGATGCGAATTTTCTTAAGATCGAAGTGCCTTCAAAAAAAGATTTGCTTCATGATATTAAAAAATTATTTAATGAGGACAAAACTTATATTGGTAAAGTAATAATCACGCGTGGAATTTCGAATCAGGGCTATCAATTCGATAGAAGTATAAAAAATACGCGTATCGTATTAAAAATTAATTATAAAAAAATTAACAAAGAATTATACTCAGACGGAGTAAGGCTGATGATGTGTGAGACAAGAACAACTCATAATGATATTTATGGTGGAGCAAAACATTTAAATAGAATAGATAATGTTTTAGCAAAATCTGAATTGAGCTCTTCTGTATTCGATGGAGTTATGCTGGATCAGAATGGCTATATTAATGAATGTGTAAGTAGTAATATTTTTGCAAGATATGGAAAAGTTATAGTAAGTCCGAAACAAAATAATGCAGGGGTATCAGGAGTTTGTAAGCAAATAATTACTAAGAATGTTGAATCTATTGGTTTTAGTTTCAAGGATCAAGCCATTAAACTAGAGAAATTAAAAAAAGCGGATGAAGTTATAATTGCTAATTCAGTTTTTGGCGCTTTATACGTAAACCAAATAGAAGGAAAAAAATGGCAAGATGGGTTATTCACAAGATTAATTAGAGATTTTATTATTAAACCGGATATCAAATGACTTTCACATTGCCAGAAACTTTAAAGTATATTAAAAAGAGAAAAATTTTAATCATCTTTTGCCTTTTTGTTTTTTGGTGTGCAAGTTATTTAGTTCTGCCTCTAAATATAACTGAAGAAAATTCAAGTTTTGAAATCACCAAGGGTAGCAATCTAAACGATATTACTGAACAGCTTGTTGAGATTAAGGTTTTGAAAGATTCGTTTAGATTTAAATTCCTCACACTTATTTCTAACAAAAGAGAAAATTTAAAAAGAGGGCATTACAAGCTTAATGCTGATGCAACAGCTTTAGACTTACTAGACATGCTTGCTTACGGAAAAGAAGCTTTATATTCTATTTATTTTGCTGAGGGACTTACCTCTGCAGAAATGATTAATAAAATAAAAGAAAATAAGCATATAAAGAAAACGTTAAAATCTTATGATAATGAGAGTATTTTAAAAGCCATCTCATCAGATAAAAAATATTTGGAAGGTTTATTTTTCCCGGATAGTTATTATTTTTATAAAAATACTTCAGATATAGAAATAATTCAAAACTCTCATAGTGTTCTAAATAGAAAGCTTCAATCTGCATGGGATAATCGTTCTAAAGAATTACCTTATAAAGATATGTATGAAGCATTGATAATTGCATCAATAATAGAGAAAGAAGTCGGTGTATTGGAGGAGGCTCGAATCATTGCTGGAGTTTTTGTTAATCGAATAAATATAGGCATGCCACTTCAAAGTGACCCAACAGTAATTTATGGTATGGGTAAAAGATTTAATGGAAATATTACAAGAAAAGACTTAAAAAAAGATACTCCATATAATACTTATACCAGAAGAGGTCTTCCACCATCTCCAATATCTCTCCCTAGCCTAAACTCAATAGAAGCAGCTCTTAATCCAGCTAAAACAAATTCATTATATTTTGTAGCCAAAGGGAACAGAAGGCATCATTTTTCAGCTACACTTAAAGAACACAATAGAGCGGTACGAAAATATCAAAGATGAAATCCAACCCTAAATTTATAACACTTGAAGGGGTAGACGGTGCAGGAAAAAGTACATGTATCAAGTTTATCAAAAAGTACCTTACCGATAGAGGCTTTAGATATTTATTTACAAGGGAGCCAGGCGGAACAGTTCTAGGTGAGAAATTAAGAGGTATTTTACTTCATGATAAAATGGACCAAGAAACTGAAACACTATTGATGTTTGCAGCTAGAAATGAGCATGTAAAGCTTGTTATAAAACCAAATCTAGAATCTGGTGTAATTGTGATCAGCGACAGATTTACTGATGCAACATATGCATACCAAAGCGGTGGCAAGAATGTTCAAATGAAAAAAATTACCATACTAAAAAACTGGGTTCATGAGGGCTTGACACCAGATTTAACTTTACTTTTTGATTTACCAATTGATGTAAGTTTGTCACGACTTCAATCAGATGGCGACCTTGATAAATTTGAAAAAGAATCAGAGGATTTCCATATAAAAATAAGGAAATCATATTTGGCGTTAGCAAAAAAAGAACCTAAAAGATTTGAAATAATAAATAGTAATCAAAATATAAATATAATCGAAAAAGAAATTTACTTGGCGCTAGATAAGCTTTTATTATGAATATTTACCCTTGGCAAAAGAATGCTTGGTCTGAAGTATTTTCAAATAAAGATAAAATGCCGCATGCTCATATATTTTATGGGGCTCAGACTCTAGAAATTAATAGATTTGTTGGTGAATTGATTAAGTCAGTTCTATGCTCCCAGCCAACAGAAGATAATTTTGCATGCAGGGAATGTCAAGATTGCTTATGGAGTGAAACTTACCACCCTGATTTGAAAGTTGTTGAGACTAGCTCAGATAAAGATGAAAAATTAAACTCAGATATTATTAATGTTGCTAATGCTCGTGAAGTTAAAAAATTTTTAGAGCTTACCTCACACCAAAAAAATGGTAAAAAAATTGTAGTTTTATATGGTGCTGAAAGGTTAAATATCGCTGCGTCCAATGCACTATTAAAAACAATTGAAGAGCCTCCAAACAACTGCTTAATTATATTCACTGTGAATAATTTAGCTAACTTACTGCCAACGATTACTAGTCGATGTAGATTAATTTCTTTTTCGAACCCAAGTAAAGAGGATGCAAAAGATTTTCTTAAGCAAACTAATAATATTGACCTTATTGATAGACTCGAGCTATATAATAATTCGCCTTTGCAACTCATCAATGAGAAAGAAATGCTCACCGATGTCAGCATTATTCTAAATGAACTCAAAAATGGCAATGAAATAGATTTAATGAAAGTAAATAATATTTGGCTTAGTAATGGCCTTACTTGGATTATTAATTTATTACAAAAATGGTCTTATGAAATTTTATTATACAAATTATCCGAAGAGCATAATTACTTTCCGGGTGACACAAAAGCAGTTCATAAATTAGCTTTAAATGCAGATTTAAGTAAATTGCTGATCTATCAAAAAAGTTTAAACGCAATAAAATCTTATGCTCAAACATCTGCAAATAAAGAGATTAACCTTAATTCAGTTATGATTGAGTATAAAAATATTTTTACTAATTAATTATGTATATAGACTCTCATTGCCATATAAACTTTCCTGAACTTAATGAAAAAATTGATCAGGTATTAGATAACATGAAAAATCATAATATCTCTCATGCGTTATGTGTGAGCGTTACACTTGATAAAATTGATGAAATTCTTAGCTTAGCAAATAAATATTCTAATATTTACGCTTCCGTTGGTGTCCATCCAGACTATGAAGATATTGAAGAGCCAGATATTAGTAAGCTGTATCATTACTCAAAAGAAAAAAAAATTGTTGCTATCGGAGAGACTGGCTTAGATTATTTTAGATTAAAAGGGGATTTATCCTGGCAAAGAGAAAGATTCAGAACTCATATTCGCGCAGCCATTAAATCATCACTTCCACTTATTATCCATACTCGGAATGCCCAAGAAGATACAATAAAAATAATGAGAGAAGAGAGTGCTCATTCTGCCACAGGCGTCATGCATTGCTTCACGGAGTCTTATGAGATGGCAAAACAAGCGGTTGATTTAGGATTTTATATTTCCTTTTCTGGGATAATAACTTTTAAAAATGCTGAAAGTTTAAGAGAGACTGTTAAAAAATTACCAATTGAGAATATTTTAATTGAAACTGATTCACCCTATTTAGCGCCTGTTCCAAATAGGGGCAAGCTAAATGAGCCCGCAAATGTCAGATATGTCGCAGAAAAAATTGCAGAATTAAAAGGTATGTCAATTGAAGAAGTTGCTGAAATTACTACTAATAATTTTTTTAGACTGTTTACTAAATGCAAGCTACTTTAACAATACTCGGGTCTGGATCAAGTGCAGGAACGCCAGTTGTTGGGTGCGATTGTGAGACTTGTTTGTCAACAAATCCTAGAAACACCAGAACTAGATGCTCAAGCTTAATAACTCTCAAAAATGGTAAGAATATCCTTATTGATACCAGTCCAGATTTAAGGGAGCAATCGTTGAGAGAGTCAATTTCTTCAGTTGATGCAGTTCTTTTTACTCATGCACATGCTGACCATTGTCATGGTATTGACGATTTAAGAGCCTTCTGTCAAATCAACAAAATCCAAATCCCTTTGTATGGTAATCAGAATGTTATAGAGCAACTCACCCATAAATTTAAGTACGCAATGATTGAGCCAAAAAATTTTTGGGAGCTCCCTGTTCTTAAACCAAATATAGTTGAGGCACCATTTACAATTTTTGATGAAAAAATTACTCCCATTCCAGTTAAGCATGGTAATAATAATATCAATGGATATAGAATTGGAAATTTAGGCTACATAACAGATGCCTCTGAAATATCAGAAAATTCAATGAAACTTTTAGATGGTATTGATGTTCTACTACTTGATTGTTTAAGAATAGAGCCTCATTTCACTCATCTTTGTTTTTCTGAAAGTATAGAAATTGCTAAAAAAATCAATGCAAAAGAAACTTATTTGATTCATATGACACACAG
>Ga0209502_10002907_pt1 | contig 13834 bp, 11 predicted proteins | sample ArcticOcean_MG_C_10_FD_187442 | JGI IMG/M metagenome (GOLD analysis project Ga0209502, IMG submission 187442) | Marine microbial communities from western Arctic Ocean - ArcticOcean_MG_CB11_90 (SPAdes) (version 2) | ecosystem: Environmental > Aquatic > Marine > Oceanic | place: Arctic Ocean...
ATGTTGAAGTTGAAGTTACCGGACCTGATCGTGATCTACACTCAGGGTTGTATGGAGGAGCTGTAGCAAATCCTATAAATGTTTTATCAAAAATGATTTCTTCTCTTCAGGACGAAAATAACAAAATCACTATTCCAGGTTTTTATGATAAAGTATCAGAAATGACAAATGAGGAAAGAATAGAAGTTTCTAAAATTCCTTTTTCTAAAGATAATTATCAATCTGAAATTGGAATAGAAAGCACATATGGTGAAAAAGGATATGTTACAAATGAAAGAAATTCATATAGACCTACGTTAGATGTAAATGGTATATGGGGAGGATATACAGGTGAAGGTGCTAAAACTGTCATTCCTAGCAAAGCTTTTGCTAAAATATCGATGAGACTTGTTCCTAATCAAAAATCTGAAAAAATTACTGCATTATTTAGTGATTACTTTAATAAAATCGCTCCTAAAGGTGTAAAAGTCAAAGTAACCCCTCATCACGGAGGTGAAGGATATGTAACAAAAACAGATAGTATTGAATACTTAGCTGCAGAAAACGCTTATTTTGAGTCTTTTGGCTGTAAGCCAATCGCTCAAAGAAGCGGAGGTAGTATTCCAATTGTTCCTCTTTTTGAAAAAGTACTTGACAGTAAATCTGTCTTAATGGGTTTTGGGCTTGATTCTGATGCTATTCATTCACCAAATGAACATTTTGGTTTATTTAACTTTTTTAAAGGAATTGAAACTATCCCGTTGTTTTACAAACATTATTATGATTTGTGGGGGAAAAATAAATCAGATTAAATACTAGTTAAAACTTTCTGTCTGGTCTATAATGATCAATGTTTATTGATGTTTTTTTATTATCCAATATTTCAGATACAGCCAGCCCAGTAGCGGTACCCATTCCCCAGCCCATCATAGCATGACCAGTAGCAAAGATTAGATTTTTACATTTACTTGATCTTCCTATATAAGGTAATCCGTCGGGTGTTACGGGTCTTAAGCCACATTTTACGTTAGTAAATTCGTCATTTGTAAAATCTAACTGTGGATAGTATTTTTTTGACGCTTGAGTGATTGCTCTTACTCTGGATTTATTAATTTTATGATTTATTCCAGAGATTTCCATTGTTCCAGCAAATCTGGTAAAGCCATTCATTGGAGTAATAGCTACTTTTGCTTCTGCAAGTATTGCAGGAATTGAAATATTTGTTTTTCGATTCACATTAAGACTATATCCCTTTCCTGCTTGTAACAAAAGATTTACCCCCAACCTTTTACTCAATAGACTAGACCATGATCCTGCTGCCAAAACAAACTGATCTGCGTGAATTTTATTATCATTTGAAACAAGGTTCTTTATAATACCATTTTTTATATTTATATCTGTTACTTCTGTATTTTTAATTAATTTGACTCCATTTTGTAATAAATAATTTTTCATATTACACATGAATTCTTTCGGAGTAGTATGGGAATCACAATTATAATATGAAGCTCCAACAGCATCAATTTCAATATTAGGTTCGAGAATTTTCAAATCTTCTTTAGTAATCATTTTTGCAATTAAACCGTTCTCTTTCGCAATGTCAACTACTCTACTTTCTTCATCAATATATTTTTGAGTTTTACACAGCATCAATAATCCTTTTTTTTCATAATGAAAATTAAAATTATCTTTCTCTTTAATGTCATCATACAGCTTTTGGCTAAACAAAGTGACTTCCTTAATAAGAGGAATTGATTTATTTACATGTTTTGTAGTTGAGGATTTTACAAATGCAAACAGCCATTTATACAAATCAAGGTTTAACCTTGGCTTAATATATAATGGACTAGATGAGTTTAACACCCACTTTAAACCATTCTTTATAGCTCCAGGTGACGACAATGGTATTAAATGACTTGGAGATAAATAACCAGAGTTGATATATGAGGTTCCACTAGTCATATCTGATTTATCTATAATTGTAACTTTATGACCCTTTTCAAGCATATAGTATGCCGAACATAAACCTATAATTCCTCCTCCAATTATTACTACTTCTTTAGCCATGTTATATTACTTGAAATCCGTGAGCATATGGATCATCTTCATCAATAACTATTTTATTATAACCAAATACCTTAGCCCAACCCTTAATTGATGGAACTATAGCTTTAAAATCTCCCACTCTAGATTCACTTGCAATTTTTCCTGTAAATTTAGAACCAATATAACTTTCGTGAATAAATTCTTCTCCAATTTTTAATTTACCCTTTTGAAACAACTGAGCCATTCTAGCAGAAGTACCAGTACCGCAAGGAGATCTATCAATAGCCTTATCTCCATAGAAAACTGCATTTCTGGAACTAGAATATTGATCTATCGTATCACCTGTCCATAAAAGATGACTAACCCCACAGATTGTAGAATCTTGAGGGTGTATAAAAATGCTAGGGTATTTAATATTGATTTTTCGTCTTATTTCTTGAGAAAACCTAATAATATCTCCGGCTGTATAATTTTGAATACCAGTAAAGTTTTTTTGAGGCTCAATTATTGCATAATAATTACCTCCATAAGAAACATCAAAATAAATTTTTCCTAAATTTTTAGAATTAATAAAACACTTTTCAGCTGCTAAAAAACTATCAACATTTATTAATTCTACAGAGTTGACTTTATCTCCATTTAATTCATATTTAACTTTAATTAATCCAGCAGGTGTTTCAATATTTAGTTTTCCTGGATTTTTAGGAATGATTATTTTTTCTTCTATAGCAATTGTAACAGCACCAATTGTTCCATGCCCACACATTGGTAAACATCCTGATGTTTCAATATATAGTATACTAAAATCATTTTGTTTGTCATGAGCAGGAAAAATAATCGCTCCACTCATCATATCATGACCTCTAGGTTCAAACATTAAACCTTTTCTTATCCAATCATATTTATTTAAAAAAAATTGACGTTTTTCACTCATGTCATTTCCTTCAAGAACTGGAGCTCCTTCTACAATTAGTCTAACTGGATTACCACAAGTATGAGCATCAATACATGCAAAAACTGATCTACTCATTGTTAGCTTTTTCAATATAATTTAAAACTCTAGATTCTAATATAGATAAAGTAACAGTACCTTCAGATAAAATTATTTCATGAAATTCACGAATATCAAAATCAGAACCTAGTTCCTTTTCGGCAATAGATCTTAATTCTCTAATTTTTAACTCCCCAATTTTGTATGAAAGTGCTTGTCCTGGCCAAGAAATATACCTATCTGTTTCTGTATTAATTTCATGTAAAGAAAGTGCTGTATTTGATGACATATAATCTAAAACCATTTGCTTCGACCAGCCTAAGGCATGAATACCAGTATCAACTACTAATCTACAGGCTCTCCACATTTCATAAGTAAGTTTTCCAAATTGCTCGTAAGGAGTTGTGTATAATCCCATTTCTTCAGCTAAATACTCAGTGTAAAGACCCCAGCCTTCTCCATATGCTGATAGGTATAAGTTTTTTCTAAATGATGGAATTTCATCTCCTAACTCATTATTTAACGCTCCTTGGAGGTGATGTCCAGGAACAGCTTCGTGAACAGTTAGTGCAGGAATAGTGTATAATGTTCTGCTGTTTAAATCATAAGTATTAACCCAATAATATCCTGGGTCCGTACTGTTTTTAGAAGTTCCAACATACCTGCCACTAGTATACTTAGGAGCAATTGCATCTGGAACAGGTGCCACTCCATATGGTTTTCTTGGTAATGTTTTAAAAAATCTAGGTAATTGCTCATCTGCTCTTTTAGCAATATCTCTAGCAAACATCAATAATTGTTTAGGAGTTTTTGCATAAAATTGTTCATCTGTTCTTAAAAATTTGAAAAAATCTTCAAATGAGCCTTTAAATTTCAAGTCTTTGATAATCTTTTTCATTTCTGATTTTATTCTAGCTACTTCATCTAATCCAATTTGATGGATTTTTTCAGCTGTATACTCATTACTAGTTGTATAATAATCAATCCTATTTTGATAATACTTTTTACCATTTGGAGTGCTAGAAACTCCGATTTGCTTTCTAGTTTTAGGATAATATTCTTTTTCAAAAAACTCTTTAATTCTTTTGAACTGAGGGACAACAACTTGTTCAATTGTAAGTTTAGCAACCTTATTTATAGAGTCTTTTTGAATATCTGAAATGTCATTAGGTAGGTTTTTAAAAGGAGAATAAAAATAATTATCTAGATGGTTTATTGTAATGTGGTCATTATACGTTGACTCATAACCATCAAATATAACTATAGGCTGTGAAACACCTTTTTCTAACCCGATTCTAATATTTGTTAGATTTTGGTCTACAAATTCTGGAAGAGAATTTAATTTGTTTAAGTATTCTTCAACCTTTTTAAAGTTACTTAAAGGTTTTACCATATAATTTAAACTACTGTGAAATCCGGAATCAGAAAGTAAAGGGTTTAAAAATCTCTCAAAATTAAAATAATCTATAATATCATTCAATTCGAATTTTAATAATTTATAAGAAATTAAATCATTTTCACTCAAGTTATCGGTATTAAGGTTTGCTAGTTGGTTTAATAAATTTTGTGCAAATTTAGCTTCACTTTCATAATGGTCTTTAGTGAATAATCCCAAAGGGTATTCTTTACTGTCATATGACTCATGCTCTTGGTAATTAGTTATTATTTTTTGTAGTTCTTTTTCTGAGTTTTCTGAGAATCTAATAATAAGTGCCATCAATAGTAAAACTATACCTAACACAGATAAAATTGAGTTTTTCATTTATATTTTATTTTTGGTATATACCCCATTAACAAGTCGGAGTATATTTTTTGGATTATTGTTCTTTAATGAATCTGGAAGTAATTCATTTGGAAAATCTTGGTAACTTAAAGGTCTTACCCACCTATCAATAGATTTAATACCAACAGCTGTAAACCTACTATCGGTAGAAGCAGGATAAGGACCGCCATGTAACATTGAAGGGCTAACCTCTACTCCGGTAGGTACACCATTGAAAATAACTCTTCCTACCCTTTCTTTAAGTATATCTATTAAATCTTTATTCATTAGCATTTCATTATTAGTAGCTAAAATAGTACCTGTTAGCTGACCATTAATTTGTTTAATAACTGATTTTAATTGATTCATGTTTTCACACTCTACAAATAAGGAAAAAGGACCAAATATTTCTTCCTCTAAATTTTTATCGTTAATAAAATCAGCTCCACTAACAAGAGCTAATGTCTGTTTGGGATAATTAGGTTTTGTTGAAGCTTTGAATTCCGCTACAACTTTTACATTATTCTTAGTGATTAATGCATTTTTATTTTTTTCAAAATTCTTCAAAATATTAGGATGTAGCATACAGCTAGGAGAAATATCTAAAATATTTGAACTTAAAGAATTAACAAATTGCGTAAAAACAGCTGACTTTAGACCTATAATAATACCAGGGTTTGTACAAAACTGCCCTGAACCTAAAGTAATTGATTTTGCATAGTTAATAGCTAAGTCATTTAAATCTTTTTTTAATATTTCAGGCAATATAATAACTGGGTTTACACTACCCATTTCAGCAAATACAGGAATAGGTTCATCTCTTTTATTAGCTAAATTTAATAAAGACCTCCCTGCATTTAAACTGCCTGTAAAACCAACTGCCTTAACTAAAGGGTTGTTAACTAAATCTATTCCAGTTTGTATTCCGCCACTATTTATATTTGAAAAAACTCCATCTGGCATTCCAGTAATTTTAACAGCTTTAATAATTGCAGAAGAAACTAGTTCACCTGTACCCGCATGCATTGGATGAGATTTAACTATTACAGAACAACCTGCAGCTAAAGCTGAAGCAGTATCGCCACCAGCAGTTGAATATGCTAGAGGAAAATTACTAGCTCCAAAAACTACTACAGGACCAAGTGGAATCGATACTTTTCTTAAATCAGGTTTAGGTAAAGGAATTCTATGAGGGTCAGCTGTATCAATAGATGCATTAACCCAATTTCCTTCTTTCAATAAAGCAGAAAATGTATTTAGCTGTCCAACTGTTCTTCCTAATTCACCCTTAGCCCTTGCTTCAGGGAGGCCAGTTTCATTGCAATAAACACCTACAATTTCATTTTCAATTAGTAATAATTGTTCAACGATTGTTTCTAAAAAAAGTGATTTTTGTAAACTATGAATTTTATTATATTTTAAAAAAGCACTTTGAGCTAAATTAACTGCATTATCCAATTCTTCTGTAGTTGCTTCTGTAAAACTGCATTCATTATTCTTGTTTAACTGTGGATTAAAAGTTTTAAAAGTTACTTTTCCTTTAGAGGATAAGCTATTACCTATATAATTTTTTCCATGTAACATATTAATAATTGTATTTTGAAAGATCTGGCCTAGTTTCCAAACTACTTTCTATTATTTTAATAACTTTTTTTCTTTCATCTCCAATAAGTGGTAGTCGAGGAAGTCTAACATTTTCGGTTCCAATACCGGTATACATTTCCGCCAGTTTTATGTTTTGTACTAATTTAGAATTAATATCAAGTTCAAGTAAAGGTAAAAACCAGCGATATATTTCTAAAGCCTCATTTATAGATCCCGCTTTTTGTAATTTATAGATTGCTACCGTTTCTTTAGGGAAAGCATCTACAAGACCTGCTACCCATCCATGTGCGCCCATTAACAAGCTTTCTAAAGCTATTGTATCTACTCCCGTCATTATTTTTAATCTGTCACCAAAATAATTGATAATTCTGGTAACATTAGAAATATCTCTAGTTGACTCTTTAACTGCCTGAATATTGTCGCATTGCAATAATTCATCAAACATATCTAATGTAACTTCAATTTTATAGTCAATAGGGTTGTTGTAAATCATTATTGGTAGTGATGTACTTTTAGCAACTGATTTAAAGTATGCAACAGTTTCTTTATCACTTGCTTTATACCTCATGGGTGGTAAAATCATCAATCCAGATGCTCCATCTTTTTCTGCATTTTGCACTGAAACTATAGCCTCCGAGGTAGATTGCTCTGCAATATTCATCAAAACTGGAATTTTATTTTCTACAATCTCAACAGTATTTTTAATTAATGCACTTTTTTCAATCCTTGTTAAGGTACTAGCCTCCCCTAAAGTACCTCCTAAAACTATTCCACTAACACCAGCATCCAATTGTGTAACAATATTTTTATTAAACATTTCAAAATCTAGCTCATCATTATTTGTAAACTTAGTAGTCACAGCTGGCATTACTCCTTCCCATTTCATATTTAATATTTTTATTAAAGTTATATCTTTTATTTTAATTTAACATAAATAAATCTGAAGCAATTCCATCAGATAAAAACTTGCCTTTTCTTGATATATATAAAAAATCATTTTTGATAAAAAGTAGGTTTTTATTAATATATTTTTGTGCATTTTTTATTAATTGATTTTTATAACTAGCACCAAAATCAACATCTATTTTTATTAAAGAGACACCCCAGTTGGTCCTTAAACCACACATAATTATTTCGTTGAATTTATCCTTCTTGGTTAAACTTTCTTTGCTATGAGGTAAAATATTTTTATTTATTGAATTAATATACTTAAGATTATTTTTTACATTCCAAAATCGACTATCTCCATTAAATGAATGTGCTGACGGGCCTATTCCAAGATATTTTTTTCCTTGCCAATATGCGGAATTATTTACACTATATAATTTATCTAATGCAAAATTAGATAATTCATAATTCTCATATTTATTAGCCTCTAAAATATCGAGTAAAATATAAAACTGTTCTTGTGATTGCCTGTCATCTACATCATCAATTATTCCCTTTTCTATATACTTTTTTAATGCTGTTTTTGGTTCAACAGTTAAGGCGTAAGCAGAAATATGACTAATACTATAAGATAGTAGTATATCAATATTTTGTTTCCATCTAGGGTTATCTAGACCTGGAATACCATAGATTAAATCAGCAGAAATATTATCAAAGTATTTACTTGCTAATTCTATGCATTCAATAGCCTCTTTATCTGTATGAGACCTATTCATTAAGACTAAATCTTGTTTAAAAAAAGATTGAACCCCTATACTTAATCTATTTACTCTACTGTTGGATAATTCTACAATTTTTTGTTCTGTTAAATCATCCGGATTAGCTTCTAAGGTGACTTCTACAGAATCTAAAACATTGTAGTTATCGCAAACTGAAAGAATTAAGGAGTTAATATCAATAGTGCTTAACAATGACGGAGTACCTCCACCAAAGTATATTGATTCTATTTTTTCATTTTTTAATTCATCTTTTCTAATTAAAATTTCATTGTGTAATGCCTTAATCATTTCACCTTTATACTTAAAAGATGTAGAAAAGTGAAAATCACAATAGTGACAAGCCTTCTTGCAAAATGGTATGTGAATATAAATTCCTGACACTTAAATTATTAATTAGTTTAAAAAATTACTTCTTTAATCTTTTTTCGTTTTGCTTTATAAAACTTGACCATCCAGAGTAGTTTTTCTCTCCAGTCAATTTTCCAGAGTTGTAGTAATGACAAACTGCAGCTGCTAAACCATCTGTTGCATCTAAGTTTTTAGGTAATTCTTTTAACTTAAACATTCCTTGTAACATTCTTGCAACTTGTTCTTTACTAGCATTTCCATTTCCAGTAATTGACATTTTTATTTTTTTTGGCAAATACTCTGTTATCGGAATTTCTTTATTTAGCCCTGCTGCCATTGCAACTCCTTGTGCTCTTCCAAGCTTTAGCATACTCTGGACATTTTTACCAAAAAAAGGTGCTTCAATAGCTATTTCATCAGGATGGAAAGAGTCAATCAACTCACTGGTTCTTTCATAAATTAGTTTTAATTTTAAATAATGATCTTTATATTTCATCAGATTTAACTCGTTCATTTGAAGAAAAATCATTTTATTGTCTACGACTTTTATGATTCCAAAACCCATGATAGTTGTGCCGGGGTCTATTCCTAATATAATTCTCTCATTGCTCATTAAAATAAACTATTCATTGGTGGATATTAAAATTGGTAATTTAAATTTTGTGTTGACAGGCTGACCTCGTTTAATAGCTGGATATAGCTTTGGTAACCCTAAAACTGTAAGCTCAAATATAGAGTCAATCAATAAATTGACATTTAGAATTTCAGTCTTATTCATTGATTTCTCTAAAATAATAACTCCCTTATTAGAAACAATAAAATTAATCATTATTGTATCAGTAATTGATTCATAAACTACGATATCATTATTAATTAAATTAGCTTGAATTTTTGTAGTCAAAGTATTTACAAAACAATTAAAGTTAGATTCTCTGTTAATAATTGTATCACAGTTTTGGAATCTAGGGAAAGTATCTACATCTTTCCAATTAAATGTTTCTAACTCATCGGAAACCAACTTACTGACAGACAGCTTTTTACTGTTCGATAAATCACATGAAAAAAGGGTTGAAAATAAAAAAACGATTATATAATATTTCATCTTTAGTATTGTATAATTAAAATTACAAAAAATTATAAACTATTGTAGTGTATGATAATTAATTATCTTTAATAAAACATTTTTAAATTATGAATTCTATTCTATTAATAGTTTCTGCAGGGTTAATTATTACAGGAATAATTGGTAGTTTTCTACCTATAATCCCAGGCCCTATCACAAGCTGGCTTGGACTATTGGCTATTTGTCAAATTCAGGACTTTTCTGCAAGCAATACATTACTAACTATAACATTTATAGTGGCAATTACAATTTTTATAACTGATTACTTCATTCCTATAATAGGATCTAAATATTTTGGAGGAAGTAAATATGGAATTGTCGGCACTTCAATAGGACTCTTAATAGGGCTTTTTAGTCCAATTCCTTTTGGAATTATTATAGGGGCTTTTTTAGGAGCACTAATCGGAGAGTATTTTGGCGGTAAGAGTGTTTCAGAAGGAATTAAACCAGCTATAGGATCGTTAGTGGGTATTATTTCATCATCAATTATAAAATTTATAACTGGATTTTCTTTTTTAATAATTTATATCACTTTAATAATTATAAATTGGGAAATACTATTTTGAAGAACCACCATGTGTTGTTGTTTGAATGATTTCAGTTACAAAAGAGTTATCAGTTGATTTGCTGTTAATTCTATTAATTAATATCTCTACAGATCTCTTACCGATTCGCACAGCATGTTGATTAATTGTTGTTAGTTGAGGTTCTGAAAGCATTGATGTTAATTTATCCCCAAAACCAACAATTGATAAATCTTTTGGAATATCTATATTTAATTTTGAAGCTATATTTACTGCTAAAATTCCAGAAATATTATCTGCGGCAATAATTGCATCTAAGCCTGGGCTAGTTTTGATAAACTGTTTTATAGAATTATGTGCACTTTTTCTATAATACTCAGAATTTTCAGTATGGCTGATATTAGTTTGATGGACAAGTTTTAATATTAGCTGTTCCTCATATTTTCCAAAAAAATCAACACTAGCTTTTCTGTATCCATTGCTTCGATATTTACCAACGTTTAAGTTGTTTATAGCTGTGATGAATCCAATTTTCTTGCGACCCTTTTTTACTAGACTTTTTACTTCATTGTATATAGTATCAAAATCGTCAATTATGACTTTATCACAACTTATTTTGTCAGTAATTCTGTCAAGCATCACTAACGGTATATTATTTAATGTTAAATCTTTTATGTGAGAGAACTCATTCTTGTTTAATGTTTCTTCAGAAAGAGCTAGCAATACTCCGTCTACAGTTCCTGAGCCAATTATTTTTAAATAATCAATTTCTTTTGACATTGATTCTCTGGAAAAAAATGTAATAATATCATAACCTAATTCTTCTGCGGCTATTTGAATCCCGTATAATACTTTAGCATAAAATCTATTTAAAATATCTGGAAGAATGACACCTAGTGTAAGTGTTTTATTACTCTTTAAGCTTAATGCAATTTTATTTCTTTTATAATTTAATTCTTTAGCTAAGTTTTGAACCTTGATTATTGTTTCCGAACTAATCTCATCACTATTGCTTAGAGCTTTCGAAACAGTTGAAACTGAAACATTTAATTCTTTAGCTAATTGTTTTAAAGTAATCATTTTTTTAATTGATTAAGTCAAATGATTTATTATCCTTAACATCAGAATCTCCACCAATAAAAACACTGAATTTTCCAATTTCTGACTCCCAAAGGTCATTGGCAGTATAATATAGTAATGAAGAGTTATCAATTTCAAAACTAACTTCTTTAGTTTCTCCAGCATTTAATTCCACAAGTTCAAATCCTTTCAACTCTTTTACAGGTCTTGCTAAACTTCCATAATGATCTCTTATATACATTTGTACAACTTCCTTTCCTTTTACTTTTCCTGTATTAGTAATTTTTACACTAACAGTGATAATATCATCTCTAGTTATTTCATTTGAGCTTAGAGTCAATTCTGAATATTTAAAATTGGTATAACTTAGACCATATCCAAATGGATATAATGGGCTATTTTCAACATCAGCATAAGTTGATCTTGTAACTTCCGCTGAAGAAGCACCTGGTCTTCCAGTTTTTTTAAAATTGTAATAAAGAGGAACTTGCCCTACATTTCTAGGAAAAGACATCGTCAACTTTCCACTAGGGTTATAATCTCCATACAATACTTCAGCTATTGCGTTTCCAGATTGTGTTCCTAAGTGCCAAGTTTCTAAAATTGCTGGTATATTTTCATCAGCCCATGTTAAATTTAATGGTCTTCCATTCATTAAAACTAAAACAATATTCTTATTGATTTTAAACACTTCTTCTAACAATTCTTGTTGTAAACCAGGTAATCCTAGTTCTGTTCTACTTCTGCCTTCTCCAGATTGGAAACCTTCTTCACCCAAAACCATAACAACTATATCTGCAGATTTAGCAGCTATTTTAGCTTCATTAAAACCAGTTTTATCAGTATGATTTAATTTAACTCTGTTATGAAAATTAGTTTCTCCATAATATAAATCAACTCCTTTTTTGTATGTAATAGAATTATTTCCATAATTCTCTAAACCTTCAAGAACAGTTACCGCTGTATTACTATCAGCTGCTCCTCTCCAATTTCCAAGTGGACTATTATTATCATTAGCTAAATGACCAATCAAAGTGATTTTTTGACCTTTCTTTTTTATAGGCAACAAAGAACTTTCATTTTTTAATAATACTATTGATTTTTTAGCCATATCTAAGGCTGCTAAATTATTTTCTTTACTACCAATAATATTTTTTTCTCTATCTAAATCACAATATTTATATGGATCTTCAAAAAGACCTAAATCATATTTAACTCCTAAAATTCTTTTTACAGCATCATTAATGATACTAATATCTACTTTTCCTTCTGCTACTAAACCTTGTAATTTTCTAACATAAAGGCTAGACTCCATATCCATATCTGATCCAGCATTAGCTGCAAGTTCTGCAGCATGTACTCCATCTTTAGCATATCCATGAGGAATCATTTCTCCAATAGAGCCCCAATCAGAAACAACAAAACCTTCAAATCCCCAATCTCCTTTTAGAACGTCTCTCTGTAAAAATTTACTTCCAGTTGCTGGAATTTCGTTAAGGGTGTTAAATGAATTCATAAAAGTACTAACGCCTGCATCAACAGCTGCTTTGAAAGGAGGGAATACATAATTATATAAAGTATATTTATTTATATCTGCAGTATTATAGTCCCTGCCAGCTTCAGGAAAACCATAAGCAGCGAAATGTTTAGCACAAGCAGCAATTGTTGAAAAATCCGACAAATCATTTCCTTGAAACCCTTTTACCCTGGCTGTAGCGATAACACTTCCTAAATAAGTGTCTTCTCCAGCTCCTTCCATAACTCTACCCCATCTAGCGTCTCTATAAATGTCTACCATAGGAGCAAATGTCCAATTTAATCCTGCTGCTGCTGCTTCTTCTGCAGCTATTCTTGCAGACTTTTCAATAGCTTCAATATCCCAACTAGCTGATTCACCAAGTGGAATTGGACTTATTGTTTTATATCCATGAATAACATCAAAACCAAAAATTAAAGGGATCCCTAGCCTAGTCTCTTCAACTGCAATTTTTTGAAGTGCATATACATTTTTAACTCCTGTAACATTTAACATTGAACCAACTAAACCGTTTCTTAAATCGTCATACCTACCCTTTTCATATCCTTTTTTAGGAAGAGGTCCTGTAGCATCCCAAAATCCGTTATATTGATTCATTTGTCCTACTTTTTCTTCTAAAGTCATTTTCGACATTAAGTCACTTATAAATATTTCTTTTTCGGACTGACTTTCATTACAACTGTAATTAAAAATTAATGCTATTATTAAGAATAATTTAAAAAAAATTGATTTCATTTATTATGTGTTTTTTATTGGTAGTTAATTCTCATAAACTCTAATGTAGTCTACTTCCATAGTGGATTCTTCAAAACCGGGGTCAATATCAAACCATGACCCTCCCATAGCTATGTTTAATATAAAAAAATGAGGTGCATCAAAAGGCCAATTTTCAATATTTTTAGGGGATGGGTTATATGTATAATACAAGTTATCGTCAATGAAAAATTGAATCTTTTCTGATGTCCAGTTTATCGAATAAATATGAAATTCAGTGTAATCGTTGATGTTTACATGGCCAGTAGTCCATGTATCACCATGACTATATGGCGTATGGATAGAACCAGCTACAACTGTAGGGTTATGACCCCAATGCTCCATTATATCAATTTCTCCACAAGCAGGCCAACCGACTGAATTTATATTTTCACCTAACATCCAAAGAGCAGGCCATG
>Ga0209502_10002915_pt1 | contig 13820 bp, 11 predicted proteins | sample ArcticOcean_MG_C_10_FD_187442 | JGI IMG/M metagenome (GOLD analysis project Ga0209502, IMG submission 187442) | Marine microbial communities from western Arctic Ocean - ArcticOcean_MG_CB11_90 (SPAdes) (version 2) | ecosystem: Environmental > Aquatic > Marine > Oceanic | place: Arctic Ocean...
TAACAAACAGGGAGATAAAGATGGCTAAAAGAAAAAAAGCGAAAAAGAAAACTAAGAAAAAAGCTAAAAAAACTAAAAAAAGAAGAAGATAGTACCTTTTTTTAACTAAACGCCCTTTTAATTAAATAGTTAAAGGGGCGTTTTTTTATTCCGCGTCTGAAATATTTTGATTTCTTCCTAAAGCTTTATCCATTTTCTTTTGAACTTCTTCAGGAGTTACAGCTAAAACTGCTTCAAATTCTGACTTTAATCTTTCATATGCTTTTTCGAATAATTGTCTCTCGCTATATGACTGATCTGCAATAATATCAGAATTTTTGTTTAGATCTTTTACAACTTCTGCTAATTCATAAATTTTACCTGAATTTATTTTTTGATCATACTCTTGTGCACGTCTACTCCACATTGTTCTTTTGATTTTTGGCTTAGTTTTTAAAATTGAAACACACTTATTAATTTGGTTAATAGTAGAAATTGGTCTTAAATTGTTCTGTTGGTTAATCGGAACAGTTAATGTTAATTTTTCTTTTTCTACGTAAATTTTATAAAATTGTATATCTATTTGTCCTATAGTTGCTTTTTCAACAGCCGTAATTTTCCCAACACCATGTTTTGGATAAACTACAAAATCTTTAATATCATAAAGCCTTTTTTCAGTTGGTTGTTTTTTTATTTTTTTTATTTCAACTTTTTCTTCTGGTGAGTATGTATTTTTACTAACGAATTTTGATTGAGAAACTTCAACTTTTTTATCTGATTTTATTTTTGCTTTTTTAATAGGTTTTTTTTTAACTGCCACTTTTTTGATATTTTTTTTTGACTTATTTTTTTTTATTTTTGGCATTTTATTTAGCTGGTTTTTCTGAAAAATATTTACTGTATTTGTCTTCTACGTCTTTAAATTTTTCATGTTCAATCATAGGTTCTTTTTTTAAGGTAATGTTAGGCCATATTGCAGAAAACTTTTTATTAATCAACAACCATCTCTCCATATTTTCTACCGTTTCATCAGTATCAGCCTTAATAGCACCAATAGGACATTCTGGTTCACAAACTCCGCAGTCAATACATTCATCTGGGTTTATAGCTAAAAAATTTTCTCCTTCATAAAAGCAGTCAACTGGACACACTTCTACGCAGTCAGTGAGTTTACATTTAATACATTCATCTTTTACAATATATGTCATTATGGTTTTACTGCTTAAACTATTTAATATTTAGTGCAAGTAATTTACTAAAAGGGTTAGCTTTATCTTTTTTTATAATAATTTTTTCTTTATTTTTTCTATTCTCACCAGCAAAATAATAGGTATCTATTTCTTTTGATTTTTTATAATTCATTAAGCTCATTAATTTATAAAAATTTTCCTTCGAACAACCAAGTAAATTCATCATTTCTGAGGATATTTTGAATCTTCTATCAACACTTTTTTCAAGAATATTTATAAATAATTTTTCAAGCATGTCTATACGTACAAAGTAATCTTTAAATCTTTCAAATCCACATAACAACAAAAATTTTTCGTTAAAATTTTCATTGACAACAAAATTTAATCCAAACTTTGGCATATTAACATTGGATGTAACATCATTGTAAATTTTCCAAAGCATTGTTCTTAGCGTAACTGCTTTTGGTTTTAACATTTTAGGAAGAAAAATATGATAACGACCAATTTTAATACCCATATTCCAAAATTTTTTTCTTTCTTCTTTTGAAATAAGTTTAATGATTTCATCAACATTTTTTCTTTTTAAAACTCCATTTCCTTCATAAAGCTGAAACGCCAAAGCTCTCAAATATTGATTTCCAATTTTTATATTTGTTAAATTAATTAAATCTCCCAACACTTCATTGATATAAGAAGATAACCAATTTTTTGTAAACCGTTCTAATTCTTTTTGAATATCTAAGGGTAACGCTTCGTCAGTAATAATTTCTATTTCTGGATTTAAATAATTTTCTCCTCTCTTTATTTTTGCTATTGGACTATCTAGCCAGATAATTTTATTTTCACTATTAATAGATAAATTTTCACAATTCATTATTCGTTTAGCTCTTTTGATTAATTCTTTCTCAACACCTCTTCTGGCGGCTTTTTTTATAGACTTTAGATCAACATCTAAATTTTTCGAGTTAAAATCTATAATAAATTTCAAACCTTTTAATTCACCAACGTATTGTTTATCAATCAATACCTTGTTGTCTTCGCCAACTGTTGTTTCTAAAAGCATATCTTGTTTTAAACCTCTTGCTAAAATACTAATTTTCTTATCAATAAAACTTTTTGTTAGCTCTTCATGCAATCTATCAGATAAATTATCTTCAATGCTTTTAGTTAATTGGATCCAATAGTCTGCATTTTCTACCCAATCTTTTTTATTAGCCACATATGACCATGTTCTAACATTTGAAATTCTATTAGCCAAGACATCTATATTGCCATGTTTTTTTTCCAATCCATTAAGCTGTGTTTTCATATATTCGCTTGGAATTCGTTTTTTTCTTATAGATAAAAATCTAAATACAGCATCAACAACACTTATATGTTGTCCATACGCTTTTCTTTCAAAATCTGGAATCTGACAGCATTCCCATAATAGTTTTAAGTTTTTAATGTAAATATTATTTTCTATATTTTTTTTTAATAAAAACCTAAGAACAATTTCATCAATAGACTCACTTGTTCTAATAAGATTTTTATTAGTAGGCTTTACCTCTAGAGAAGTAATTAATTTTTTTTCAGTACTAAAATCTAAATTAGAATTTCTCCAATAAAGCATTTTCGTATTTGGCAAACTATGATTTTCAATTTTTTCTATCTCATCTGAATTTAAATTTTCACAATCTCCAGTTGTTCCAAAAATACCATTATTTTTGTACCTACCAGCTCTGCCTGCAATCTGAGACAACTCTACTAAATTTAATCTCCTTGTTTTTTTTCCATCAAATTTTTTTAGATTAGAAAAATAAATTTGTTCAATATCCATGTTTAGACCCATACCTATTGCGTCTGTAGCAACTAAGTAATCAACATCTCCTGATTGGTATAATTCTACTTGGGAATTTCTAGTTTTAGGACTCAAAGAACCCATGATAACCGCAGCGCCACCTTTTTGACGTCTTACTAATTCAGCAATCGCGTAAACTTCTTCTACTGAAAAAGCAATTATAGCTGCTTTTCCATCTAAACGTGAAATTTTTTTATACCCACCGTAAGAAAGTTTAGAAAATCTTTCTTTTTTTATAAATTCAACTCCCTCAGCCAAAGTATTAATAATATTTTTCATAACCTGTGAGCCCAAAAACATTGTTAATTCTTCTCCGCGCGCGTAAAGCAGCCTATCTGTGAAAATATGCCCACGTTCTTTATCTGCGCACATTTGTATTTCATCAATTGCTACAAAATCTACAGCTTTATCTTTTGGCATAGATTCTACTGTGCAAATAAAAAAACTTGCAGAATTTGGAATTATTTTTTCTTCACCTGTTATTAACGCGACTTTATTTGGACCAATTTTTTTAACACATTTTTCATAAACTTCTTTTGCTAGCAATCTCAAAGGTAATCCAAAAATTCCTGAATCAAATTCCAACATTTTCTCAATTGCATCATGAGTTTTCCCAGTATTTGTTGGACCTAATAGAGCAATAATTTTTTTTGATGAATTTTGCATTTTTGTGTTTGGCATCTTTTATTACACTACATGTAGTTGTGAAGTGAGAACAAAGTAAGATTAAAACATGACCGAATCACTTTGTCAAATGTTCTAGTTTTTTAATGAACGTAATATTTTCCAGACACCAGAAGCTGTGACTACAACGCTCTCAGAATTTAATATTTCACAAGTTATAAAAACAAGAGATTTAGTTTTTTTTTGGATCTTAATTTTTCCTGTTAAATCCTGGTTTAAAAGAGCAGCAGAAATAAATTTAAGCTCAAGAGAAATTGTAACACATCTCTTATTTTCCATTACCATGTGTGCAGCTGTACCCATACCTGTATCTGCTATCGTAGAGAGAAATCCACCGTGTGCTATCTTTCCACTATTAAGATGAATCTCTTTAACAGTGACGCAAAATTCAAAATTATGTGTATCAAGTTTTTTTAAACTTAACCCACCAATATAATTCATGAAGCCTGTATTAGTTTCGTCCATAATTTTTTTTATCATAGATTGGTATAATTTGTGAGAATATTACAGCAAATAATATTAAAAATATTCCCAATATTTTAATCTCGTTTAAAAATTGATCTAAAATTAACCATGCAAAAATTGCTGCAAATACTCCTTCAAGCGAAAATACAATTGCTGCAGGAGCAGGGGTTAGATTTTGTAAAGTATAAGTCTGCAACAAAAATGCTAAGCCACTAGAGAGAATACCAACATAGAGTATTTCATATATATCCTTAACTATATTGCTTAGTGAAGGGTTTTCATAAAAAATCATTGGTAAAATTGTAAATAAAAATGCAATAAAACATTGTGACATTGCAATAGTAATTGGAAAATTAAAAAATTTAACTGTTTTACTTATATATATTATATGTATTGCCCAACAAAAAGCGCTTAAAATACCAAGTGTATCGCCATATCTAACAGAAACATTTCTTAATTCACTTAAAAGCAATCCACCTATTACACAAAAAATAATAGCCGGCCAGACGGACCAATGAATTTTTTTTGAAAATATAAAATAAGATATAAAAGGAACTATCAACACGTACATGACGGTAAAAACCCCAGTATTTGCAACATCGGTATATATTAATGAAATTTGCTGTAGTGCCTGGCCTACTCCCAATATAAACCCTAAAAATACCAAGTAAGAAAAGGCTTTTCTATTATCAATTTTTTTTTTTTTTATTCTTTTAAGTTCAAAAATTAGAAAGAAGGGAAGTAAAGTTAAAAATCCAACTAAAAATCTACCAACATTAAAAGTGTGAGGACCAATAAAATCCATACCCATATCTTGAGCAACAAAAGCTGAACCCCATAAAATTGAAGTTAAAATAGCACAAATAAGAGAAAAAATATTTTTACTCACAAAAAGTAAATATTGTAAATTTGATTAAACAGCAAGTTTGAACGCAAAATCTTTCCCTAAGCTTTGACCTAAATGTACGCAAAATCTTGCACCCTCTGCACCATCGATAAATCTATGATCGTAAGATAAGGAAATAGGTAATATTTTTCTTGTTATAATTTGTCCATCTTTTTCAATTACTTTGTCGTATGACCTACCGATTCCAAGTATCGATAACTCTGGAGGATTAATTATTGGTGTAAAAAAAGTCCCTCCGATACCACCTAAACTAGAGATCGTCATTGACCCACCAAAAAACTCTTTTTTATCAATTTTAAGTTCTTTACATAATTTACTAACTGCTCTGAGTTTGTGACTTATTTCCTTAATATCCAATTGATCAACATTTCTAATTTTAGGAACCATTAAGCCATGTGGTGTGTCCACCGCCACACCAATATGAAAATATTTTTTATAAATAACTTTTCCACTTTCAGTATCTATCGAAGCATTAAAATTTGGATATGCTTTAAGACCATTTACCATGGCCCTCATAATAAAAGCTAATGGCGTGACAGACATTTTTTGTCCAGTATATAAGTCTCTAAGCGAACTTCTAAACTGTTCCATCTCTGTAATATCTAGCTCTTCATGTTGTGTAACATGTGGAATTTCAGTCCAAGACCTAACAAGATGAGGGCCAGAGAGTCTCTTTACTCTAGGAATATCTTTTACTTCGATTTCACCAAATTCACTATGTTCATATTCATTCTTCGTTTTTGTTTCCGTTTGTTTCGTCGTAACTGAAGTATTTTTTAATTTATTTTTAATATAATCCTTAACGTCATCTTTAGTTATTCTACCAGATCTCTCAGAGCCAGATATTTTAGAAATATTAACGCCTAATTCTCTTATAAATTTTCTTACGTTTGGGCTAGCTGGTTTTACCTTTCCTTCTACAATTAAAGAAGGTGACTCTATTTTTTTTTTTTCATCTTTAGGAAAATCGATAATCTTATTTTTATGTTCAAGATTATTTTGATTTTTTGATTCTGATTGGGCTTTTCCTTTAATGCTTTCTTCATTGTCTAGTATTAAAATTGTACTTCCTTCAGAGACTTTATCTCCTACACTGACATTAATTTTTTTAATTATCCCGTTAAAATTTGAAGGTACTTCTACAGATGATTTATCACTTTCTAAGGTAATGACAGATTCGTCCTTTTTGATTCTTTGACCTTTTTTTACTAAAACTTCAATTATCTCCACTTCTTTAAAATCACCTATATTTGGAACAATAATTTTTTGCTCAGCCATAATTATAATTTTGTTGGAAATATTTTTTTCTTATCAATATTATATTTTTTGAAAGCTTTTTCAGCACCATCAGAACCTAATAATTGCTCATTTGCCAAAGCACTTAGGGTGTAAGCAACTATATGTTCCTTATCCACTTCAAAAAACTTTCTTAATTTTTTTCTTGTATCACTTCTTCCAAAACCATCTGTGCCTAGAGAATAAAAAGATTTGTCAGTATAAGGTCTGATTTGATCTGAAAATGATCTAACATAATCTGTAACAGCTATAACTGGGCCATCCCTTTTTTCTAAACATTTTTCTATATAGCTTTTTTCTTTTTTTTTATCTGGATTCAAAAGATTCCTTCTTTCAATTTCCATTCCTTCTTTTCTTAACTCATTAAAACTAGTAACACTCCAAATATCAGAATCTACGCCATATTCCTCAGATAGTATTTTAGCGGCTGCTATAGCTTCTCTCAAAATTGTACCAGAACCCATTAATTGAATTTTAATTTTTCCTTTGTTTTTGTATTCTTTTAATAAGTACATACCTTTTAAGATTCCCTCGTCAGCACCCTTTGGTTTTTCAGGATGAGAGTAGTTTTCGTTCATTGCTGTAATATAATAAAAAATATTTTCATTTTTTTCATGCATTCTTCTTAAACCTTCTCTAAAAATAACAGCCATCTCATAGGAAAAGGTTGGATCATAAGAAACGCAATTTGGAATCATAGAAGCCAAAATATGACTATGACCATCTTGATGTTGTAAACCTTCACCCGCAAGAGTCGTTCTTCCTGCTGTAGCTCCAATTAAGAATCCCCTAGCTTGTGCATCTCCAGCAGCCCAAGCAAAATCACCAACCCTTTGAAAACCAAACATTGAATAGAAAATGTAGACAGGTATCATTTCGATATCATGATTTGTATAAGCAGTTGCTGCTGCAATCCAAGAAGACATAGCGCCTGCTTCTGTAATTCCTTCTTCTAACACTTGGCCACTTTTTGTTTCTTTGTAAGAACTTAATTGTTCAGAATCTTCTGGTTCATATTTTTGTCCTTCATGGGCATAGATCCCTACCTTTCTAAAAAAGCCCTCCATACCAAAAGTTCTTGCTTCGTCTGGAATAATTGGGACCAGTCTAGGAGCAACATTTTTATCTCTAAGAAGGTTTGTTAACATTCTAACCAATACCATAGTTGTCGACATCTCTTTATCACCAGTAGATTTCATAAAGTTCTCGAATATATCTTCAGGGGGCGCTTTAATAGGTGTCGCTAGAGAAGATCTCTCGGGAATAAACCCACCAAGTTGCTTTCGTCTTTCCTTTAAATATTTTATCTCTTCAGAATTTTCAGCAGGTTTATAATACTCAATATTCTTTACCTGTTCATCAGTTAGAGGGACGTTAAATCGATCTCTATAATATAATAAATCCTTTTCATCTAATTTTTTTTGTTGATGCGTTGTATTTATACTTTCACCAGATTTACCCATTCCATAGCCTTTAACAGTTTTAGCTATAATTACAGTTGGAGAACCTTTATTTTGCATTGCCGCATGATAAGCAGCATAAACTTTATGTGGATCGTGACCACCTCTATTTAGTTTCCAAATATCATTGTCAGTCATAGATGAAACTAGTTCTTTAAGTTCTGGATATTTGCCAAAAAATTTTTCTCTTACGTAGGCTCCTCCTTTAGCTTTCATTGCTTGATATTCTCCATCTACAACTTCATTCATCCTTTTCATTAGTAGTCCAGTTTTGTCAGCTTTTAAAAGAGGATCCCAATAAGAACCCCATATAACTTTTAAAACATTCCACCCAGCACCTCTGAAACTGCCTTCCAGTTCTTGAATTATTTTTCCATTTCCTCTTACAGGTCCATCAAGTCTTTGAAGATTGCAATTAACTACAAAGATTAAATTATCTAATTTTTCCCTTGCAGCTAAACTAATAGCACCTAACGACTCTGGTTCATCTGTTTCACCATCACCTATAAAAACCCAAATTTTTCTACCCTCATCTTTTAACAAACCTCTATTAATTAAATATTTTAAAAATCTAGCCTGGTAGATAGCCATAATAGGACCAAGTCCCATTGACACCGTTGGGAATTGCCAAAATTTTGGCATAAGCCACGGGTGAGGATAAGAAGAAAGACCACCAGAATCTACTTCTTGTCTAAATTTATTTAATTGTTTTTCAGAAAGTCTACCTTCAAGAAATGCACGAGCATACATGCCGGGAGCAGAATGACCCTGAAAATAAATTAAGTCTCCACCAAAGTTTTTATTTTTTGCTCTCCAAAAATGATTCATACCAACATCATATAATGTTGCCGCAGAAGCAAATGTTCCAATGTGCCCGCCAAGTTCACTACTAATTTTATTAGCCCTAACAACCATAGCGGCTGCATTCCATCTTATATAAGCACGTATTTTTTTTTCTATGTTTTGATCGCCTGGAGATTTAACTTCTAATTCAGTTGGAATTGTATTTATATATGGTGTTGTTCTAGTATCAGGCAAAACAAGCCCAGCACCGTATGCTTCAGATATAACTTTATTTAAAAGATAACTAGCTCTTGATGGACCATCATTTTCTAAAACAGCATTTAAAGAATCTATCCATTCTTTTGTCTCAATCGGGTCAACATCATCTTTAGAAACAGGATGAATAATTTTTCTTTTTACGTTCTTAATTGTATTTATATTTTTTGAATCTATTTTTTCTATATCCACCTTAGTTGTAGAATCATCTTTTTTTAAATCTTCTTGTGGTTCAGCATTAGATGAAATACTCTCTAGCTTAGCTAACAAGCTGCCTTTAGAAACTTTATCTCCAACCTTAATACTAAGTTCGATAATTTTACCAGCAAATGGGGAAGGGACCTCTACACTTGATTTATCACTTTCCAAAGTGACAATTGGATCATCTTTATTAATTTGATCACCAACCTTCACTAAAACTTCTATAATTTCGACACTATCAAAGTCACCGATGTCAGGTACAGATATATTTTGAAACATAATTTTTATTAAATTCTTCGGAACTTATAAAATATATGGTTAACAATAAACAATAAAAAAACTAAATAAGCCATATTTTACATATATAAAAGGAATATTACAACGAAGATTAGTAAACATTGTTAACCAATATTAATTATTTTATTACTCTTAAAGTTTTATAAAAAAAACTAAAAAATATTAGTTACCAATATACTAGTGTTAAACCTTTTAAATCGCGCCTGTAGCTCAACTGGATAGAGCGCTTGGCTACGGACCAGGAGGCTCTGGGTTCAAATCCTAGCAGGCGCACCACAAATACGACGTAAGTATCAGTCAAACAGCCCGACACTTAAAATATGGTAATTATTTTTTAATTATAAATTTTCCTTTAACAATTTTTCCAAGCTTAATTTTGTATTTATTTATTGTTAAAAGATTTTAATTTAGAAACGTTTATTAAAAATGCAAGCATCAAAAATATCACAACGGCATTATTAGTTGTCCAAAAACTTCCAGAAGATCTTAATGGAAAAAACTCAAAAAATGTAATTAAAAAAAATGGCATAGATATAAATCTTAATTCTGAATTAAATTTATTTATATAAAATTTAAAATAACTTATAAGACTGAGGAAAAATATTGAATAAATTAAAACTAATCCTACGATGCCAGTATCTGTTAAAATTTCAAGAATATAATTATGGGGATGACTATTACATGTTTGATTTTTAATAAATTCGCAGTTTAATTGAAAGGATTTAATGCCACCTCCATAAATTTTGTTTTTTTTCCATACCTGTGCACCAGAATTAAAATGTAAAACATAACCATTATTTCCAGGAGTTAATCTCTCGTCCTCTTTCCACGTATTAGACCAAAATAATTTTGGAGCATTAAAAAAAATATCAACAGAAGTTTTGTAAAAAACTTTTATTGCAGTGTCTAGCCTGTAAACACTATGAACAGGTGTAAATTTAATAATTGAGAATAAAACAACCAATGATATTAAAAAAGTAATTAAAATTTCTTTAAGTTTTTTTTCGATTAAAAGAAATAAAAACACAGAAGTTACGTATATTACAGTCGACATTCTATTTACCGTCAAAATTATTGGAACCATGAAAAATATAAATGGTAAAATTTTATAAAGAGTTTTCTTTGGGGTAAAATAAGAAAGCACAAAGAAAATAAAAAAAAGTGAAAATTTTTGTAAATAACCACCTGCAATATTCTCACTCCCAAACAAACCAGAAGGTCGACCTTCGGTTATGGGGTAGCCAAGCATATTTACGCCAAAACTCACCTGTACAAGAATATCTATAGCCACTAAAAATACAAAAAAAGCACAAGAAATAAAAAATAATTTAGTATTAAAATTTCCATCTGTAATATGCCTATTGATTACAAGAAAAAGTATTAAGTATCTTAAGAAAAAAAAAGATTTAAAAATATGTGTTTCGTAACGGGGGGCAACATGTAAGTTAGGTAAATTTTTAAATAACGTAATTAATATTAAGTAAAAAAAAAAAGAATAAATTAAATAAAGAAAAATTCTATGTTCCATTTTAAATATTCTAGATTTATAAGTTACTATCCCAAGTAAACAAATCAGAACAACATTTATGTTTATTGCAAGGCTACCAAGTATTATTGATAACGGTATAATAGAAATTATAATATTAAGTAAATTTTGACATAAATTTGAAATTTTATTAGTAAGCATAAATAAGGATTAAAATACCTAAAATAACTCTGTAAATTGCAAAAGAAAGTAAGCTAAATTTCTTAAGAAATTGTAAAAAGATTTTTATTGTTAAATATGAAAAAATAAAAGATAAAATAATAGCAATAAAATTTAATAAAGATAATTCAAAACTGTTTTCATTTAATAAATTTTGCAAACCATACAAACTTACAACACCTAACGTAGGTATAGAAAGAAGAAAAGAAATTTTTGCAGAATCTTCTCGGCTAAAATTTAAAAATCTTGCTGTGGTAATAGTTATTCCAGCTCTACTAACACCAGGTATTAAAGATAAGGCTTGAAATAACCCAATATAAAAAGCATGGCTGTAATTAAAATCTTTAATAATTTTTTGTTTTGTTTTTATTAAATCACTAAAATAGAGAAGCAAACCAAAAACAATTGTAGTCCATCCTATTATTTTGTAAGTCCTCACATAATCTATTAAATGAAATTTAACTAACAAAAAGCCAAAAAAAATTACGGGTACAGAACTAAACATAATTTTAAAAAATAAAGTTTTATTATTAATTGAATTCAATAAATCTTTTCGAAAATAAAATATTATTGCCAAGAGAGAGCCTAGGTGAAGGCTAATACTAAAGTTAAATTTTCATTGCTAAAATTAAAATATTTTGAAACTAAAATTAAATGTGCCGAGGAACTTATTGGTAGGAATTCTGTTACACCCTGAATTGTAGATAAAATAATTACTTCAACCATTAGTGAGATTTTATAAATCCTTTTACATTTTATTGATATGCATATTTGATATGCAAAAAAAACATGAAGAACACCCTGTTTTATTAATTTTTAAGTCAATAGTAGTTACCTATTTATACTATTAAGTTCTTATTTATTTAGTAAGTTAGACATGCTTATGACAAAAAAAATGCTTCAATTTACAAACCTAATTAAGACCACGCCAGTTAAAAGAAGTGAAAAAGAAAGAAAAAAAGATTTTCACGAAATTTATAAAGAATACATTAATGAGAAAGCACAAGAACAATCAAGCAGATGTTCACAATGTGGAGTCCCTTTTTGTCAGGTGCACTGTCCACTACATAATAATATTCCAGATTGGCTAAAATTAACTGCTGAAGGTAGATTACAAGAAGCTTATGAGCTTTCACAAAGCACAAATAATATGCCTGAAGTTTGTGGAAGAATATGTCCACAAGACAGACTTTGTGAAGGTAACTGTGTAATAGAACAATCTGGCCATGGCACAGTAACAATAGGATCCATTGAAAAATATATTACAGATACTGCTTGGGAAAAAAATTGGGTGAAACCACTAACGGTCAAGAAAGAAATCAATCAATCAGTAGGAATTATAGGTGCTGGTCCTGCAGGCTTAGCTTGTGCGGAAGAATTAAGAAAAAAAGGATATCAAATTACAGTTTATGACAGGTACGATAGGCCAGGTGGCTTATTAATATATGGTATACCAAACTTTAAATTAGAAAAATTTGTAGTTGAGAGAAGAACAAAGCTTCTTAAAAAAGGTGGAATTAAATTTGTTCAAAATTTTGAAGTAGGTAAAAACAAAAACTTAAATGAATTAAAAAAAAACCATGATGCTATCTTAATCGCCACGGGGGTCTATAAACCCAGAGAAATAGAAATTCCAGGAAGTAATTTAAAAAATATTTTCCCTGCTATGGATTTTTTAACAGCATCAAATAGAAAAGGACTAGGGGACAAAGTAGAACTTTTTGATAACGGTACATTGAACACTCAAAATAAAGACGTAGTTGTCATTGGTGGTGGAGACACAGCTATGGACTGTGTAAGAACCGCAACACGCCAAAATGCAAAATCAGTTAAATGCCTCTATAGGAGAGATAGAGAGAACATGCCTGGATCTGCAAGAGAAGTTGCGAACGCAATAGAAGAAGGTGTCGAATTTATTTGGTTATCAGGTCCGAAAAAATTTCTTGGAAACAATCAGGTTAGTGAAGTTCAAGTTAATAAAATGATACTTGGATCAGCAGATTCATCAGGTAGAAGAAAGCCTGAAATCCAAGAAAATTCAGAGTATAATATTAAAGCTGATATTGTGATTAAATCTTTAGGTTTTGATCCTGAGAATCTTCCAGAATTGTTTTCAGCAAAAGAACTTTCAGTTTCTAGATGGGGAACAATAAAAATAGATTTAAACACCATGCAAACTAATATTGATGGAATTTTTGCAGCGGGAGACATTGTCAGAGGTGCTTCACTAGTAGTTTGGGCAATTAAAGACGGAAGAGATGCCGCCATACAAATCCAAAGACACTTGGAAGAAAAAAGTATTCAAAAAAACAAAGTAAAAGCGGCATAGTTATGAGTGATTACTTAAAATATTTAAAAAATAAAAAATTATTACAAGATAATTTAGCTTACGATCCCAGCACAGAACATGATGCTTGCGGAGTTGGCTTGATAGCTACAATAGACGGTAAAAAATCAAGAAAAATAGTTGATTACGGAATTGAAGCATTGAAAGCTGTTTGGCACAGAGGAGCAGTAGATGCCGATGGTAAATCAGGAGATGGTGCTGGCATACAGCTTGAAATCTCACCAGACTTTTTTAAAGAAAAGATTTTATCAACTGGCCATAAGCATGATGCAAGTAAAAGAATATGTGTAGGAATGGTTTTTTTACCTAAAACTAATTACTCAGACCAAGAAAAATGTAGAGAAATTATAGAAACGGTTTTGTTGCAAGAAAATTTTTCTATTTATGGAT
>Ga0209502_10002922_pt1 | contig 13797 bp, 12 predicted proteins | sample ArcticOcean_MG_C_10_FD_187442 | JGI IMG/M metagenome (GOLD analysis project Ga0209502, IMG submission 187442) | Marine microbial communities from western Arctic Ocean - ArcticOcean_MG_CB11_90 (SPAdes) (version 2) | ecosystem: Environmental > Aquatic > Marine > Oceanic | place: Arctic Ocean...
TCTGAAAACTTCATTCGTCTTAGTTCCTGTAATAAAGCTATCCGGCTCATATCGTCCTCCTTACGGGGACTTTAAAACCGGACAGACCGTATGTTACATAAACCGGACATATCCCGTGTTAGCGACATAACGTGAACCTATACACTTGTCAGAACCATAAATTTATAATAGTATAATTGATAACAGGTTTATCAGAATCTTGCAACCTGTGCTGTGGGCGACGATGCCGAACTTCACACCAACACGTGGGCCGGTACCAATACAGTCCGGAGGCGCCGATTGTGTTGCCATAGACCCGCCAAATGGGCATCGCGACTGCTAGTTTTCGATGTTCATGCTGGTTTCTGTGACGATGTGTCTGATCAACCCGCCGGTCGGCGTCTGCCCGTACTTGACCTGTCGGATCGGGAAGATCACAATCGGCGAAATGTGGAAAGAACCGTGCTGGTTTTTTCTGGCGGAACTCGGCGTGCTGGTTTTCTGTGCTATTTCCTGGGGCTATCCATTGGAATTTCGTCGCTAATAGATATCTGAAACAAAAGGATTTTTTTATGAAAATGGATATTCAGGGAAAGGTTGCCCTTGTCACCGGCGCTGCAACCGGCATCGGCAAGGCCTGTGCCCAAACGCTTGCCGAGGGTGGCGCGACAGTCGTGTTTTCGGACCGGGATGCAGAGCGTGTGGAAGCGACAGCAAAGGGTAAGGGCGATTGGCTGGCGATGGACGTCGCCGACAGGTCTGGCATCGAGTCTGGCGTTGCCGAAGTGCTGAAACGAAACGGGCGGATAGATATCCTTGTAAACAATGCCGGCATCGGCGTTAAGGCCGAGGATCGCAAAACGGTGGACAAGTTCCCGGTTGAAGCATGGGACAATATCTTGGCAATCGATTTGACCGGCCTCTTCCTCGTCTCGCGGGCTGTGACGTGTGCGATGAAAGCGCAAGGGTCCGGCGCCATCGTCAACATAGCCTCGACGCTCGGCATAGCTCCAATGCGACTGCAAAGCCCCTACATCGCCGCAAAGGCTGCCGTCATCAATCTGACCAAAGGCATGGCGCTGGAACTGGCGACAGACGGCGTGCGAGTAAATGCTGTCGCGCCAGGTTCGACGGCGACCGAAGCCTGGAATAAATGGATGAACGACCCGTCCGGAGAGGCCGGTCGTTTGCACGACCGGCAGATGGAAACGATTCCAATGAAACGGCCCGGTACTCCGCAGGAAATAGCCAACGGCGTCGCCTTCCTAGTATCGCCCGCTGCGTCCTATATTACCGGCCACACGCTGGTGATCGATGGTGGCTGGACCGCTGGTTATGCCCGCGATTGGTAGCGAGGGAAAATGTTGAGCGTGCACCTTGCATGCAGATATTCAAGTTTGGACTGGCCAGACCGGTACTTTGCCCATTTGGGAATCGTCCGGTGTGCGGATGCCGAGGTTGTACGCAACACAGGTGCCGCATATTCCGCCGATGTCTTGAGGTTTTGGCTGGCCTGGGTTAGGGGTGCATATTCGAGGCATCGTAAATCGGCAACAACCGCGGTTCACGTCCCATTCCGAGCATAAGCGATTAAGAAAAATTTCATGAAAAAGAACGCAGTTACACCACTCAAAGGCGCCTCCGCGGAGCCGCCAGCCGCGACTTCACAGGACGCGTTTAGTATCCTTGCGGGCCAGTCAGTCGACAGTGCCGCGGGGCCGCTTTATCGTCAGATCATCGACATCCTGCGTGCACCCATCGCCGACGGACGCCTGTCGCCGGGCCAACCACTGCCACGCGAGGCCGATCTGGCCAGATTTTTCGGAGTAAGCCTGATCACTGTGCGTCATGCGTTGCGCGATCTTGCAAGCGAAGGCCATGTGCGCAAACAATCGGCCAAGCCCACGATCGTCACTGCGCCACTGCCCAAGGCAAAAAGCAGATTCAACTTCAAGAACATTGAGGCGATCATTGCCTCGACTGCCGACCGCCACATCGAGATTGTCAACTATCGGCAGCGTCAATCGGCACGTGCGTGCGAAGTGTTCGGTCTTGGGCGCTCTAAACGAGTCTGGTGCCTTGAGGCGGTGCTTCATTCCGACAACCTAGCGGTATCGCACAACGTATTCTATTTTCCACCCGCAATTGGCACGAACCTGAAACGCGAGGATTTCGATGATGTTGTTGTGTTCCGCGCCGTCCAGCGCCGATTGGGTATCGAACTGCGCGATGCCCACGTCAGCGTCAGCGCAGACGTAGCCAATACACATCTTGCGGAACGGCTGAAATACAAGGCAGGGGCGCCGATCATGGAGTTGGAGATGATCTACTACAACATGAAAGGTGAGCCGGTGCAGTTGACAATCAATCGTTGTCGCGCGGATGCCTTTAGTCTGGAGTTCGTTGTGCCGAACGAACAGGTGTGACATGCCTTCCGGATAATTGACATCATGCTATTATAATAGGATAGGTTGGGTAGGGGGCTGCAAACCGGCCCCGTGTAGCGATAGGAAATAACCGTGACAGATCCTTTGCTCTTGGAAATACAGGCTGCGTTGGGGAGCGACGCAATGCGCTTCGGCGCCGCTATCCCCGAGCGTAACCGCGCGGATATGTCGGGTGCCAGTCCAGTGCTGCCGCTTGCGCTGGTGCTGCCCAGGACGGTCGAGGATGTTTCGAAGATCCTCGAACTCTGTAACGCGCATCGCCGTCCGGTGGTGCCGCAGGGAGGGATGACCGGCCTGGTCACCGGCGCCCATCCGAAGGCGGACGAGATCGCTATCTCGCTTGAAAGAATGACCGGCGTAGAGGAAATCGACCATGCCAGCGGCACCCTGACCGCGCTAGCGGGGACACCATTGCAGGTGATTCAGGAAGCCGCCCATGATGCGGGGTTAATGGTAGGTATCGACCTTGGTGCGCGCGGTAGCTGCACGATCGGCGGCAACGTTGCGACCAATGCGGGCGGAAATCAGGTGCTGCGTTACGGTATGACCCGCCCCAATGTTCTGGGGTTGGAGGCCGTTCTGGCGGACGGCCAGATCTTACGATCCCTCAACAAGATGATGAAGAACAATACCGGTTATGACTGGACCCAACTGATGATTGGGTCGGAAGGCACTTTGGGTATCGTCACGCGGGTCGTCCTTTCGTTACATCCTCGCCCAGCCACCATCGATGCCGCGTTGGTTGCCGTGCCCGATACCGCCGCCGCCATCGCATTGTTACGCCATCTCGAGCTTCGGCTTCCAGGCGATCTTCTGGTTTTCGAAGCGATGTGGAGCGAATTCTACACCATTGCCACAAAGACGATGGGCCACACCGCGCCACTGCCAGTTGGCAACGACCTGATTCTTTTGATCGAAGCCTCGTCCGCAGCTGGTGCCCTTGTCGAAGCTTTATCTGCGGCCCAGGACGCCGGACATTTGACGGATGCCGTCATAGCGCGGTCTGAGGCTGACCGCATGACGTTCTGGAAGTTGCGTGAATCGGTTTACGAATACAGTCACCACTTTCCACCTACGATCGGATTCGATGTTTCGATCCCGCTAAACCGGATGCCGGAGGCGATCGAAGGTCTGCGTCGACGTTTCACCGAAGATTTTCCGGGTCAGCCCTGGGTCGTTTTTGGTCATCTCGCAGATTCAAACATCCATGTGAACATGATGCCGGAATCTTCGCTTCCGGACGCCCGCAAGAGAATTGAAAAGGTCGTTTACGGTGTCGTCAAAGACCTCAAGGGATCAATCTCTGCCGAGCATGGAATTGGCTGCCTGAAAGCGCCCTATCTGGGCCTCAGCCGGACACCGGATGAGATAGAGCTGATGGTTGCGATCAAGCGCACTTTCGATCCCAACGGAATACTCAGTCCAGGCCGTGTCTTCGCCAAGGACAATAACGAATAGGAGAAGGGCATGCGGGTACTGGTAACAGGCGGTGGCGGATTCATCGGCGGTTGGATCGTGCTTCGCCTGCGAGAAGCTGGTTACAGCCCGGTGGTTTTCGACAAGCACGAAAACCGAGCGAAAGTCGCGGAAATTGCTGGAGCGGCAACCGCCGAAAGTCTCGATTGGATCACCGGCGACATTGCTGAGACGGACCAAGTGGATACCGCATGTCGGGGGTGCGAAAGGGTCATTCACCTTGCGGGCCTTCTTACACCGGCATGCCAAGCGAATCCGGTCCTCGGTGCGCAAGTCAACCTGATCGGGACGATCAACGCGTTTCTGGCCGCTCGCAACCACGGCATCACGTCCGTCGCCTGGATGTCAAGCGCTGGCGTTTTCGGTCCCGAAGGCGGCCCGGAACCACGTCCGACCACGCAATACGGCGCGTTCAAGCTTGGCGCCGAACACAGCGCCCGCGCGTTCTTTGCCGACGACGGCATCTCGTCAATCGCTTTCCGCCCATATGTTGTTTATGGACCGGGTCGTGAAGTTGGTATCTCCGCCGGCCCCAGCCTTGCCTGCCGCGCCGCGGCGATTGGCGAGTGCTATACGATCCCGTTCTCCGGGCTGATCGACCTGATCCACGCAGATGATGTAGCCCGAATTTTTCTTTTGGCCATCGCATCCCCGCAATCCGGCGCGCATGCTACCAATCTTATCGGGCGCCGCACCAAAACCGATGAAATCGTGGATACGCTCGCCGATCTTGTCCCCGGCGCCCGGATTTCGTCCGAGGGTCCGCTTCTTCCGGTCGACTTTCCGCACACGGAGCCAGCCCTTGCCAAATTGTTCCCCGGCTGGTCCCCGATGTCCCTGGAAGCAGGACTGACGAACACCATCGATCATTACCGCACCGCGTGATGGCTTGGCAGGTCTTGACCGATGATCGAGGGCCATGGAGGCCAGCACGTGCCAAAAGGCATTCGGGACCGTACCAAGCCACAGAACCAATCTGGCGGGTGTCTGAACTTTGTGCCTGTTCCCGGACAGTGGGGTACTTTACCCCTATCCATGAAAGGGGCACTAAATGGGACAACATCGAAGAACATATACCGACGAGTTTAAAGCAGGCGCCGTTGATCGGCTTTATGAGCCTGGCGCAACGTAGGGCAGCGTAGCCAAGGAGCTTGGAATAACAGGCACTCAGCTGAAAACTTGGCGGCTTGAGATTGAAGCGTTTGGCTCTGCTGAAGCGAAGCGGCGTCAGAAAGCTGATGCGGCAGAATTGGACCGCCTTCGCAAAGAGAATAAGCGTCTGGCACAGGAAGTGGAGATTTTGCACAAGGCCTCTGCTTTTTTCGCGACAAGGGCGGTGAAACCATGATGAGCAAGCGAGCTTTCATCACTGCCCGTAAAGCGCAATATGCGGTTTCCACATTATGTCGTCTCCTTGAGATATCTCGGGGCTGGTTCTATGGTTTTCGGGCCAGTCAGGCAGCCAGGGATCAGCGTCAAACGGATCGGGACATTCGGGATGCGGATCTGCTTGCAAAGATCAAAAGCTTCTTCAAAGCCAGTAAGAAGTGTTACGGGTCCAAGCGTATTCATCAGGACTTGCTGGCGGACGGCGATATTGTCTCTGAGCGGCGTGTGGCCAGAATAATGATGGGAAACAAGGTGTCTCCTCTTTTCCTTAAGCGCCGAAAACCGGTGATAACCGATAGCAATCATAAACTGAAGCCTTCACCGAACCTTCTGGAACAGAAGTTTCAGTGCCAGACGCCAAACACAGTTTGGTTGGCGGACATTACTTATATCGACACGGATGAGGGCTGGCTCTACCTGGCTGGCATCAAAGACATGGCCACGCGAGAAATTGTCGGCTGGGCAATATCAAAGACATGGCCACGCGAGAAATTGTCGGCTGGGCAATGGAAGATCACATGTGTGCAGAACTCTGCTGCGAAGCTATGAAGATGGCTCTGGGGCGCAGAGGCCCGTTCCCGGACTGATCCATCACAGCGACAGAGGCAGTCAATATGCTGGCGGCAAATACCGCGAACTGATTGGTAAGGCGCACCTTATTCAATCTATGAGCCGCAAGGGTGAATGCCTAGATAACGCGCCGATGGAGAGCTTCTTTGCTTCTCTGAAAAAAGAATTGGTGCACCGCCAGCGCTTTAGAACCCGCGCAGGCCAAGGTTGCTATCTTTGAATACATCGAGGTTTTCTACAACCGGCAGCGCAGGCATTCCGGCATCGGCTACCAAACACCTGTACAGGCTTTTGAAGATATGACTTGGAAAATGGCAGCATAGGGTCAATAGTGAAATTGTCCGGAAACGGGGACGAAGTTCAGTCCGGGAAAGAGGAATAATGCCTATGACGCACCAAACGCCTTGCTATGCCTCCGCGGACCGGCTTGCGGCCTTCTGCATCGAGGTACTGACGGCCATCGGTGTCGAGGCAGATTCGGCCGATGCTGCGAGCCGCGCCATGATGCATGGGTCGATCCACGGCGTGGACAGCCATGGCGTGCGCCTGTTGGGACACTATTTTCGCGCCTTCGAGGGCGGTCGGCTTAACAAGGCACCAAAGCTGAAGATCGACCGCATCCGCAGCGCGACGGCATTGTTGGACGCGGATGACGCCCATGGGGCCTATTCCACCTATAAAGCGACCGAACTTGCATGCGACATCGCCACCAAGGAGGGCGTCGCGGCGGTCGGCGTGCAGAACAGCTCGCATTTCGGACCTGCCGGGGCCTTTACCTTCCACGCGGCTCAACGGGGGATGCTGGCGCTGGCATTCTGCAATTCCGACAGCATCGTGCGTCTTTACGATGGTGCCGAGCGCTTTCACGGAACGAACCCGATGTCGATGGCAGTCCCAATCGGCGGCGAAAACCCATGGATGCTGGACATGGCAACTAGCGCGGTGCCCTATAACCGCGTGCAGCTGTTCCAGTCGCTGGGGCTGGACCTGCCGGCTGGTGTCGCCTCGGATGAGGACGGGCGCGATACAACCGATCCGCATGCCGCCGACATGCTGACACCGCTGGGGCATGATATTGGCTTCAAGGGAGCGGGCCTGGGTGGCATATCCGAGATCTTTTCTGCAGTCCTGACCGGAATGCGGCTGAGCCCGGATATCGCGCCCATGGGCGGATCAGACATGTCAGTCCCGCGCAAAATGGGTGCCTTTGTCATTGTCATGGACCCCGACGGTTTTGTGGGGGCCGGAATCGTCAGAGCCGGCATGCAAAGATATCTCGAACTGCTGCGAAATTCCAAACCGCTACCTGGCCAAAAAGTGATGGCACCCGGGGATCGCGAATGGGCCGAGGCGGCGCGCCGCCGCATTGTTGGAATCCCAATAGACCCGGTCACGGAACAGGATTTCTACAGGCTCTCGTCTCAGACCGGCATATCGCTGCCATTCGCCAACTGACAAGGGATTGAGCACGGTCAGCCACCGAGTGGCGGCAATGGAAAAGGTCGGGTGCCTTTTCCTTGGAATGGCAATCCACACTTCTATGATACCGTTATAACTTTATAACCTGTCTAGGTGTCTGGCGCAGAAGCGAAGGCCGAAGGGTGGTTGTATGAAGTATCGTTTTGCTGCGCTCGATCCCGCAGAAACGCAGGGTTCAAACTTTGGTTCGATGAGACGGAATCGCCTGGTGATATGTCAAAGGCGCGATCCAACAAACAGGCTAAATTCGGGTCGTTCGCGCCGTGGCATCCGGCCTGTCGAACAGTTCAGGTCTCAATGAAAGACCTAGTCCGGCGCCATCCAATGGTGCGACGCGGCCATCAACAACCGGCGGAAGTGTGTCGACGATTTCCTTGTACCAGCCCGAGAAATAGGCCCGCACGGCCTCTTGATAGCTGGCGTTGGGCAGCGTTGCCGAAAGCGCACAACTTGCGGCGTAAACGATTGGGCCAGTGCAGTCGTGCAGCGTCACAGGCAATTCGCTTGCCTCAGCCATGTTGGCGATTTTGCGCGCTTCGCTGAGACCGCCGCACCAGGCAAGATCGATCATGATGATCGACGCGGCGCGCTTGTCGATGAGCTGCTTGAAAATCTGGCGCGAGGCGAGGCGTTCGCTGGCCGCGATCGGGATCAGGGTTTTGCGCGCCAGTTCCGCCATCGCGTCAAGTTCGTTAAAGCGGATCGGTTCTTCAAGCCAGGCAATGTCGTAGTCCTTAAGTGCATCGGCAATGCGCAAGGCAGGCGGCAGAGTCCACAAACCGTGCAACTCGACCATAATTTCCATTTCGCGACCGACCGCGTCGCGGATCTTGCCGAATGGTTCCAAGGCCTCATCGAGATCCTTTAGCGACAAGCGCGTTCCGTTCGACGCCTCGGCGGCAATATCGAACGGCCAGATCTTCATGGCACGGATGCCCTCGGACAGCAGGCTTTTGGCCAGATCGCCGGCATTGTAGCGCCAGCCAAGCAGATCTTCATACGGTCCTTCGCTGGAATCGCCGGGTTTCAGCGTCCAGTCCTCGCCGCGCTCAAAAAGCGCGTTCTTCGTCGTTGCGCGCACGTGTCCATACCCGGCGCAGGTGTTATAGATCGGCACTGTTTCATGTGTGCGCCCGCCAAGCAGGCGCCAGACCGGCTCGTCAAGCACCTGCCCGTAGATGTCCCAAAGTCCTATGTTGACTGCAGAATTACCGCGCACTTCAGCCCCGGAATCGCGTGCACCAACATAGACGCTGCCAAGCGCCCGGTCATGAAGTTCGATGTCTCGCGGATCTTTGCCAAGCAGATAAGGCGCGACATTGTCATGGATGTAGCTTGCCACAGGACCAGGTGCCCAAAAGGTTTCTCCGGTTCCGATGATGCCTGTATCTGTATGGATGCGAACCCAGATCAGGAACGGGAATTCTGCCAGTTGCAGCGTCTCGACGGCGGCGACTTTCATTGCCTTCCCTCACTCATCCCGATCGCGTGACGACCAACTGTCAACTGAATGTTGAGCACATTTTGTTGACAGTAACTTATGGTGACTGTATCAAAATAGTCAAGCTGGCTGCTGACGGGAGTATTTGCCCATCGTAATCGACACCGAAAATTGCCAAAGGGCGCTTGTAACCGGCGCTGCAGGAGGCCTTGGCCGCGAAGTCGCCATCCAGCTTGCCGCAAAGGGTTGCGTGGTCGCCATCGCCGATATCAATAAGGACGGATTAGCCGAAACTGCGGGACTTGTCGGTGCGCACGGCGTTGATGTCGTGGAGATCAACGGGGACTTCACCCAACAGGGTGCACCGGAAGCCGCAGTCCGAAAAGTGGTCAGCAGCTGGGGCGGTATCGATATTCTCGTCAACAATGCCGCATATGGCGTGATCGAGCCGTTTCTGGACGCTACCTTTGCGGGTTGGACACGCACGCTTGCCCTCAATGTCACCGCACTGGCCATGGCCTGCAAGGAGGCGGGCCGCGCCATGCGTGAACAGCGATCGGGACGCATCATCAACATCACATCGCCAGGGTCGCGAATGGCGTTGCCAGACTACACTGCTTACACGGCAAGCAAGGCGGGCGTAGACTCGATCACCCGCGCCGCGGCGGTGGCACTTGCCCCCTACGGGGTGCTTGTGAACAGCCTCGCGCCGGGGATGATGGACACGGAAATGCAGCGTTCGACCGAAATCGACCTAGCACGGGCCAATGGTCGGGACGATTTGCAGGACTTCCTTGATGAGCGCACGCGCCGCATCCCTCTAGGTCGTCGCGCCGAGATATCTGAGGTCGCCGAAGCGGTCGTCTGGCTCGCCCTCGATGCGCCGATTTACATGACTGCCGAGCGTCTGAACATGTCGGGCGGGCTCGATAGGGATTAATAGCAATGTTGCGAAACTCCATTTCAGTAGATGCCGATATCGGTGCGCTTAAACGCCGCGCTACGAATTTGCGCCGTCACATGTTGACGATGGCAAGCGGGCAAGGTCAGGGCTATATTGGACAGGGTCTTGGTATCGCAGATGTTCTGGCCGCTCTCTATTTCCATGAAATGAACTACGATCCAGCGGACGTGACGTGGCTGGGGCGCGACCGGTTCCTAATGTCCACCGGACATTATTCCATTGCGTTGTGGGCGGCCCTTGGCGAGGCTGGCGTCATTCAATTAGAAGAACTTTCGACCTATGGCGCGGACGACAGCCGCTTGGAAATGTCCACGCTCGACACGACACCCGGCGTTGAATTGATCGGAGGCTCGCTTGGTCATGGACTTGGACAGGCCGTCGGCCAGGCGCTGGGCCTGCGGCTTGGGAAATCAGACGCACGCGTGTTTGTCGAGCTGTCGGACGGCGAGATGCAAGAGGGGTCGACATGGGAGGCCGCGATGGCCGCCGCTCATTTCGTCCTGGACGGCCTTGTCGCTCTGGTCGACTGCAACGGTATCCAGGCAGATGGACCGTTGGTGCTCGACATGGAACCGGTGGCGGACAAATGGCGCGCCTTCGGCTGGGACGTCGTCGAGATAGACGGCAACGACATGAACGCGATCATCGGTGCTTTGATGCTGGCCCGCGGACTGAACGGCAAGCCCAAGGCGATCATCCTGCGCACCCTTCCGGGCAAAGGTGTGGCGCGCATCGAAACCAGCGAAAAGTCCCACTTCTTCCGTGTTGATGTTGCAGAGTGGGAGGGCATCATCGCCGAGTTCGAGCAGAAATCGGAGGCAACGCTGTGAGCACACCCCCGAAAACGCTTGCTATGGGACAGGATGAAGCATCCGAAGCTGACAGGCCGACAATGGAGGCACCGTTCGGAACCGCATTGGCCACACTTGGTAAATCGCGCCCGGATATCGTCGGCCTGACGGCGGATCTTGGCAAATACACCGACATTCTGCCGTTTCGTGACGCCTTTCCCGACCGGTTCTTCAACGTCGGTATGGCCGAGCAGAATCTGATTGCGGTCGCGGCCGGCTTGGCCCGCACCGGCCTTGTTCCATTCGCGACCACCTACGGTGTATTCGCCACGCGGCGCGCCTTCGATTTCATCGCGATCGCCTGCGCCCATTCCAACCTCAACGTAAAGATCATCGCCGGTTTGCCGGGACTTACAACCGGCTATGGTGGCACGCATCAGGCAATCGAGGATCTGGCACTGATGCGGATGATCCCCGGCCTGACGATCATCGATCCATGCGACGCGACAGAGATCAAAGCCGCTACTCTCGCAATCGCCGATCACCCGGGGCCGGTCTACATGCGCCTTTTACGTGGTGCGGTGCCGGTGGTCTTTGATGCCGGTTACCGGTTCAAGATCGGCAAGGCGGTGCGCCTGCGCGATGGCGAGGATGTCGGTATCATTTCAACCGGCTTCATGACGGAACGGACGCTTGATGCCGCGAAGTTGCTGGCAGAACGGGGCATTTCGGTCGCTGTCCTTCATGTTTCTACGATCAAACCGTTCGACAAAAGCGCCGTGCAGGAGTTCGCCGCAGGAGTCGATCGAGTTGTCACTGCGGAAAATCATGTCGTCGTCGGCGGTCTGGCAAGTCTGGTCGTGGAGACCTTGTTCGACGAAGGTATTGCGAAGGAAGTGACCCGCATCGGACTGCCGGACCGCTATATTGAATGCGGCGCAGTCCCAACGCTTCAGGAAAGATATGGCCTGACGACAAAAGCCATAGTCGCAAGGATCGTCGGACTTCAAAAGGATTGATAGTATGAAAATCACCGAGATCGAAGCCTTCACCGTCGGCGCGGGCTGGAAGAACTGGCTTTTTGTCAAGGTCCATACCGACAAAGGCATCCATGGAGTGGGTGAAGGCACGCTGAACGGTTTCATCAAGACGACCGAGGCCGGTGTGCACGAGCTGAAGCATCTGGCAATCGGCCAGGATCCGCGGCGTATCACTGCGCTCGCCAAACGCCTTCTGGATAGCGTTTCGCTGGACGGCGGGCATATTCACCGCACGGTCATCGCCGCGATAGAGGTCGCGTGCTGGGACATCCTCGGCAAAAGCCTCGATGTGCCGATTCACCAGTTGCTTGGCGGACGCGTGCGCGAAAGTGTACTGGGTTACGCCAACGGCTGGTATCGCACTGAACGTACACCGGAAGCCTTTCTCGAAGCCGCTCGGGCTGTTCTCGCCAAGGGTTTCAAAGGCTTCAAGCTGGATCCCTTCGGGACAGCACAGGGCTTCATCACGACAGAAGAACTCGAGCTTTCCTATGAAATTTGCCGCACTCTGCGCGACAAGCTACCCAAGGACATACTTATACTGGTCGATGTGCACGCGCGTTTTACCGGAATCGCGGCGCTCCAGGCGGCCCGAAAGTTTGCCGATCTGGATATCTATTGGTGGGAAGAACCGACTACGCGTGACAGGCAAGAAACGGTCCATGAGGTCGCGCATCATTCGCCGATACCAGTTGCCACGGGCGAAATGTACGACACTGTCGGTCAGTTCTTTGCCCTGGCAGCCGGCGGTGGCGTCAACATCTTCCAACCGGAACCGATGTCGCTTGGCGGCATCTCGTCGTCAATGCAGGTGGCCAATCTGGCGCTCGCACATGGCAGCTACATTGCGCCGCATCAAAGCGGCGGTCCGGTTGCGACCGCTGTGTGCCTCCAACTTGCCGCCGCCGTACCAAATTTTCTGATCCAGGAACATTTCGACGCATTCAACGATCCCTGGACGCGCGAGCTGGTCAATTGGCATCCGACTATCGATGCTGCGAACGGCCATCTGTCGCTGCCGGACGCACCCGGGCTTGGGATCGATCTCAATATCGATGCAATTAAGTCCCACCCATATGATCCGGCCGCCTATCTGAACATTAATGCAGAGGGCTGGGAAAAACGGCTCGGAATGGATGCGGGCACCATCCAGGATTAATTCTGCGTCGTTTTATTGATAAAAATTTCGGGCTTTGTCAGAGTAAACTTGTTTGAAGCGGCTAGGGCTAATTTGTAACCTTGCCTAATGACAAAACACTCCCCATCTCGCTACTTTCAAACCAGCCCCATTCAGCCCTCTGTCGGCCACTCAGGCTTGCTAAAGGCGCAACAGGGGCTGGGTGTGGGGTTAGGTTGGCGGTGTGGGCCTGCAGGAACGCCATCTCTACTCACGCACCAATTTCAAGCTAACCCGTGCCACTGCGCTCACCGAGTGGCGTCAATTATTGAGCGAATAGATTTAGGCTGTGCCAGCAATCCGATGCGAGTTCTCATTAGTTTGACAGCAGCAGGGGGGATGCTGCCGAACGTAAAAGGCTGATACAGACTTGCCCCAAAGTGACTTACCGCCAAACCGACGCGAAGTTTTCTGAAACTATGGATCGGTTGTTGATCGCGGCTGTGGCAATTGAATGTGAATTGCGGGGCCACGCGCTATCTTTTCTATTTGTCATGCGAAACGATCCGAAGAATGCGCACACATTCTTGCAAGCCAGTGCTGACATTCGCGAGGCTTGGCGCATGACGATTACAAATATGGGCATTGACCCTGAAGCCATGAGAAAAGCAGGCCCACCAGCAAATCCCATTCTTGAGATTATTGACGACATGGCGCCAAAGCCTAAAAAAAGTGGCGTTGGAAAAGTGGTGGCCGAATTGGAAGAACTCATTGGATTTAAATAGCATTTAGATATTGGCAAGCATTAATAAAATCGGGGTCGTTAGGTCGGACTCATCGAGCGCTCATTCCTGCGCAGCTGATTGGCGTCTATAGAACTACATTCCTCGACTTTGGGTTTGGTACTGCGCCGCCCTGATCCATATCCGCCCATCTCTATTCTCCAACATTTTCAGGTAATATTTTGGGAACTTTGCCCTCAACGACCACGACGCAGATCAACCCACGCAGGCTAGCCATCCTGTGACGCGTGTGACGCGTTTTCTAACTTCATTACAATCTAGTAAAAAACATAATAATCATTCTTTTCTAAAAACATCTTTT
>Ga0209502_10002925_pt1 | contig 13794 bp, 16 predicted proteins | sample ArcticOcean_MG_C_10_FD_187442 | JGI IMG/M metagenome (GOLD analysis project Ga0209502, IMG submission 187442) | Marine microbial communities from western Arctic Ocean - ArcticOcean_MG_CB11_90 (SPAdes) (version 2) | ecosystem: Environmental > Aquatic > Marine > Oceanic | place: Arctic Ocean...
ACCTCAGCTAAAGGACAGGATGCAGGCCGCTCGCTCGAAAAAGGTATAACGGTGCTGTCAGAACTCACAAAAGTATTTATCGCAGAATATAGCAGTGCTTTATCTGGTCTTCGCCAAGAGGCAGTCCGCTCCAAGACAGAAAAATTACAAAAAAAGAAAAAACTGAAGGTCGCGATTAATAATATCGTCGACGTTGTGGCATCGGGACACGCTTCTGCGGCTTTATTAACAAAACTGACAGCATTTGAAGAAGACCTAGAAGCCCTCGAAAAAGCTCTCAAGCCGCAGGAATCAGCGCCTTTATACTTTCACCCAAACTTGGCTAAGCACTATGAGAGACTGGTGTATGATTTGCGGGCTCTTCTGAATAAGCCTGATTGTAAACAAGAGGCGGTCACAGCTCTCCGAAAGCTCATAAATCGAATTGATTTAGTGCCGAGTGAAGAGGTATTATCCATTGATATTGTAGGAAATCTTGCAGCTATGCTTCAGCTAACAATGCCGAATATGCAAAAAGCCGCCTCAGAGGAGACGGCCTTTGCGATAACGTTGGTTGCGGGAGTAGGATTTGAACCTACGACCTTCAGGTTATGAGTGAGGAGGTTTTATGTATAAATATCCCACAAAAAGTAACTAACTCTATATAAAAATGATTATTTTAAGTTTTTAAGTACTTTTAATTGTAACGTAGGAATACATGAGCTAACATGAAACAACATACATAAAGCGACAATAAAGCGACAATTATAATGTTAACAGATAAATTCATCCGAGATTCTAAACCGAAAGATGTAGTTTACCGACTGCGTGACGGAAATGTAGTCTGCAGAGGACTAGGAGTCACTGTTGCCCCGTCCGGTGCCAAAGCCTTTTTCATATCCTATACCTCGCCAGAGACAGGTAGACGTAAACAAGTAGCGTTGGGAAAATACCCCCAGTTATCGCTGCGTGAAGCAAGGTTAAAGGCTGTTGAGGCGCGTGCAAGCATCGACGAAGGCCAGGACCCTGCAGAAACAAAAAAGCGCGACATCAAAAAGCGTGTAGAACGCCGTGCTCTTGGAACACTGGGTGATCTTATGGACCTGTACGTTTCCGACCTTGAATTGGATAAAAAACGGACTGCCTCGGAAGTTAGGCGGATTAAAAATAAGGACTTGCCCGTCAACCTTCTGAATCGCCCGGCACATTTAGTTACCAAAGATGATATTTTGGATGTACTAACCCCAATTGCACAGCGCGGCGCTCCGGTCCATTCAGACAATGTGAGAGCATATCTTCGGGCCGCATTTGAACTAGGACTAAATGCTAACTCCATGACGCGTTGGCGTGCCAAAGCAAAGCAGTTTGATTTAGCGCATAATCCTGTCGCTACAGTCAGAAAAACAGTGAGCCAAAAGTCGAGAGGTCAACGCGCCTTGTCTGCAGACGAAATACGGGTACTTTGGCACACAGATTATCTGACCTCACCCATGCTTCTAGCTCTAAAATTCCTACTCAGTTCGGGCCAACGCGTCGAGGAGGTGTTACACGCTACGTGGTCTGAATTTGACCTAGGGCAGAAAGTTTGGAGCATCCCGGGCGAGCGAAGAAAAACTCGTGGCAAGACAACTGACCCACACCTTGTGCCACTGACAGAGTATCACCTCAGAATTTTAGAAGATATTCATGCAGAAACGCGGCATGTCACATATCTTTTCCCTGCTCGAGGCGGCATTGGTCCACGGCGGTATGACAGCCTAACTCATGCGACGCGAGGGTTTGTACAAGCATCCGGCATGCCCAGCTTCTCGCCGCGTGATATCCGCCGCACATTCAAAACCATAGCAGGGTCGATGGGCATTCCTCTGGAAATGCGGAACCGTCTGCAAGGACACGCCCTGAACGATGTGGGGAGCCAATTTTATGACCGATACGATTACCTAAAAGAAAAACGCGTGGCGATTGGTATTTGGTGTAATGGCTTGGCCGAAATTGTCGCAGGAGGAGAATAATGGCAGGCAATGGAATAGCCGATCTTGTAGGTCGCAAACTGACGTTGGAAGAACGCATAATCGAATACGTTGGCAGTGTCCCAACTGATGCAGACCTTAAAGAAAGCTACACAGACGCAGAAGACCGCGCTCGGGTAATTAATAGAAGCCGGATAGCTGCTTTGCTGACAGCGGTTTTTGAACACAACAGTGATGATACGGCAGAAGAGAAAAAGGGCGCAGAAATTAAAACCGGCGCTTTTGGTCATTTAGCTAACATACTCCGGTCCTTTTCCCATGACGCTGAGCGGTTAGATAATGGGCTCGAAGCTAGCCTCGTACTAGCACCGGTTGGACGAGAATCGATTCAGCCGAAACAGTTAATAAAGGCGCAGCGAGAACGGCTTTTGCGCTGGCTTGTCTTGATTGAATTATGGAACCCAGCAAGGGATACTGAGTTTCCAACACAAAAAACCTTATTGAAAGAAGCAGCAGACCAGCTGGGGTCCACTGAGGGACGTGTCAAAACAGACTTGAGCAAACTTAGGGCGGCGGTTAGGGAATACCGCCAAACTTCTGACTCCAGTCAATCTAGCCCCAAGGGAAGCCGTTTTAGCACCGTAGAGATAGAATTTTACGTTGATCTTGAAGAATACTGTCGCGAACTCACCACTACTTCTGATGAGCCCGCTTCACCCTTTGCTCTCATGTGGCCGGCTCTCAATGCTTTGAAAAAATCACCGATCTAGTTTTATTCTCACTCAGCAGTCGAAGGTTAACAAACGACCCAATAATGTTAACCGTTAAGAATGAGAAGTCTCCTCCATACACAACGTGCATGGAGAAGTCACATGGCAGAACATCCCCTTAAAAATTTGGATATCATGACGTCCAATGAAATCACGAACTCAATTCCGTATAGCCCGAACCATATTCGCAGGCTGGAGGATGCGGGGCATTTTCCCAAACGTATCCGCATTGGAGGAAACCGCATTGCTTGGCTCAGGCATGAAGTCGAAGATTGGTTGCTGCAAAGGGTCAAGGAACGGGATGCCGCCGTTCATCTGAAAATGGAAAAGCGCCACCAGCAAAGCAATTCAAAGTAAAATCCACGGCGCTATGACCGTGGGCAGACCTTAGCGTGTAATGTTGTATTTACAGCTGAATTTTACCTAATTGTGTCTCGCGCCTCAAGTATGAGGTCATCAATATGACTGATGAAGAACCACAAACTTTTCCCGATATGATTGAGTGTTTCATATCTAAAATAACCCAAGACTGGTCAAAAAGCTCAAATCAGGTTGGGCTTTTCGAGATGCGGTGTTTGGGCGAAAATCGAAAAACTGTCATCCAACGCTTTGCCCCAGACGCATTGCATGATGCTGTGGATTTTGCTGTCCGAATGAGCAAGGTCAAACTGAACATCTACATGACGATCAATCCGATCGATACGAACGCTTCCATAGGAGCAGGCAAAGGCGCCACAGACACCAACATCCTGCGAGCACACTACAATTTTGCAGATGCTGATGATCCTGCAGGACTTGCGGGACTTGCTCAACTTTGTAGCCTAGTTCAGCCCGATATCGTTGTGGCAACCGGCCAGCTGCCCTACGAGCGACGCCACGCTTATTGGGGATTGCACGAACCGTGTGAGGATTTATCTGCATGGGCCGCTGTTCAAAAAACGATCGCCAATAAGTTCAAAACTGACAAAACTGTTAGCAACCCTTCGCGAATAATGAGGGTTCCTGGCACTATCAGCTTCCCACCAAAACGCAAACAAGCGCGCGGATATGTTACTGAAATCGTTACTCTCAGAGAGGCTTGGTAAAATGGTATTGCAGAACCTTAATCACTGGAAAGATATTTTAGGGGTAGAACCAGAGACCACCAAATTGCCAATTCCTGAAGCCACGAAATTCGACACAAAAAAAGCTTTTCGAGAAGCTCAAGCTGGTCACAATTGGCATCAAAATGCATTGCGCCTAGTCGGAAGCTGGGTAGCTAAAGGATTGAGCGATGAGGCGATCTACAAGCACTCTGAGGCACTTACATTAAGTGGCTATAGCGTGGAACAAACGCGATTAGATTTTCAGCCCATGATTGAGGGCGCGCGCAATAAAGGGTTCGATAAAAACAGGGGATCATATTTCAACCAGCCGAAAGGTTCTGACAAAGTAATGAGCGAAAGCTGCTACTTTCAGAACGGCGGTGGACTTTATTTTTTTGATTATCGAAAAGTCAAAAACCCAGATACTAAACTCTGTAACTTTATTGCAGAAATAACCCATGAGGTTACAAAAGTAGACGGGCAAAATTCGTTCAAAACGTTACTGGTCCAAGGCCAACATTCTGACGGAACCTATTTCCCCCCGGTGGACATTGAAGCATCCCGCTTTGACAGCATGGAATGGCTGATGTCCCATTGGGGACCTAAAGCAATAATAAATGTAGGCCCAAAATCTAAAGATCATGTTGCAGCAGCAATAAAATCGCTTTCAACGCATGAGATGAAAACTATTTATCTTCATACTGGCTGGATCGTTTATGCTAAAAAGTACGCCTATTTAAGTGCGTCTGGGGGCATCACAGCAAATGGATATAGTCCCGATTTTGCAACTGAATTAAGCGGGAGCCTGAACAATTATGACCTGCCTGCGCCATGTGCCGATATGGAGGTTCAAGTTACTAAGTTTCTGAAGCTATTTTCAGATTTAATCGATGATGGGACCGGATTAGTGATTTTGAGCGGAGCATTCCGTTCAATATTTTCTGAGTTTGTCCCATGTACCGTCAGTCTTTACCTCCAAGGCACCACTGGTACCTACAAATCAGCTGTTGTTGGCGTAGTTCAAGCATTATTTGGCAAAACATTTAACGGGTCAAATTTGCCAGAAAACTGGAGCTCAACAGGCAATGCGATAGAAAAAAAGGCGGCTCTTGCAAAAGATGCGATGTTCGTCGTTGATGACTTCGTAGCGCGCGGAACTCAGTCAGACGTCGCACGTATGCATCGTGATGCAGAGCGCGTCCTTCGGTCACAAGGCAATCAATCCGGACGAGATCGTATGACTTCAACAACAGAGTTGCGCGGCGCGAATGTTCCAAAAGGAATGATTTGCGCAACTGGAGAAGACCTTCCAAACGGACATTCGCTCCAGGCCCGCTTAGTCATCATAAATATGAAGAAGGGGAGCACCGATACTGGGGTTCTTTCACAGCTTCAGGATTACGCTCAAACAGGCGATTTAGCTCAACTGAACGCCAACTTTATAAGATGGATTGCAGCTGCTGCTGACGAAGGGATTATTGAACAGTATTTCAATGACGCACTATCATCTTGCGCTAAACAACTCCCAGCAGAAGGCCATGCCCGGACCCGAGATAATCTCAGTCAAATGTTAGCTGGACTGTGGATTTACTTACAATATGCGGTCGATGTGGGCGTCATGCATCTAGAAGCAGCTGATATCTTCAAATTGCAGGCCATCAAAACAGTATTAGCACTCAGTCAAATACAAGCTGGTGTGGATAAAGATGCATCCGATGCCGAAAGGTTCGTCAAGATACTCCAGTCTGCTTTAAGTATGGGGAGCTGTCATTTAGCAGCGCAAGGCGGAGGAAGTCCAAAATACCATGCTGCTGCTGGTTGGAAGCTAACTGGTTCCGGGGAATACCAAAAAATAGAAGGCCAAGGCGTGAAAGTCGGGTGGATGAATGATAAGCACGTCTTCATAGATGTCACGGCCGCTCAAAAGGTTGTAAAACAATTATCGCAGGCAGCAGGTAACTATCTGGGAAGTAGCGATAGGGCTGTCATAAAGGCGCTATACGAAGCAAACATGTTAGCTGAGGTGTCTAAAGATCGCCTGACTATAAAGGTCACTGTTGAAGGCCAACGCAGGAACCTTTTATGCATGGATACAAATCTGTTCATGGATATTGATTACGATGTAGTTGCGCCAGACCAGCCAGTTTTGGATTACGATGTAGTTGCGCCTGAACAACCATTTTTAGATTACTCAGATGAAGATATTCCATTTTGATGTCCCAGTGTCCCAGTGTCCCACTGATAAGTGAGACACCTGGAAAAACAGTAAGCAGTACAAAACAACAAAAAGAGGAAGGTATTATTATTTATTGGGACAGTGGGACACTTTGATTTAATCAATTGTTTTAATTGTATAAAAAGTGTCCATAAGCTATTTTTACTTTGGGACTATTGGGACACTCGCTACTATTTTGCCCGAATGAAATCACACCCCAATGAATTTGCGGCACCAATATTATAGGCCCATGGTCCCAGGACCGCGGCACTTGTTTGGGTGGTACCCCTTTGCGGCATCCCTGCTTGCCCCTGCGGAAGGCCGCAGTAACCCCCACGGCAATTGGTCCAATGCCAATGGTCTACTATCATCGTCTCAGAGCTCCCAATCTTTGCGCCATTTCTTGGACAGATGACCCTGGTCCACGAACCAAGTCTCCAGCGCCTTCAGCTCAGCGCGCATCTGCCGGCCGACCTCGGCCCGCTGTTTGGCGGCCAACCGTTTCTTTTTTGTGAATCGCCCATGGGTCGTCCGAGCCGCTGTAAGCCGCGCAAGGCCGTCCTCGGTCTTCGGTCCGCTGCTCGCGCCGCCGTGGACCCGACAACGCCCCACAGGCTGCTTTGCGGGCGCCTGGCACGAAGTGCCACGCCGGGTCTTGGCGCCGCACCGTTGGCCGGGCCAATCGGGGCCAAATCGCCATGGAACACCCTTCTCAAGGTTTGCTTTTGTCATGCTAAAATCTCCACCAGTTATGAGGTATTATTATACCCCACTTTAAACGGTGTGGCTAGGCGCGCGTGGCTCGGTCCGCGGCCCACGGCCCAAGCTAAACCATCCGCCCCAATTGAGCTCAAGCAACGCTGAAGGCAGGACGAAGGTGCGTGCTCTATTGTCCGATAGTGCACTAGAACTGTCCCAAACATTGGCCCGAAGCGGTTCCACCAAAACCGGACCGTTTCATGACTTAAGTCGATACCCCGCACATGAAGAAGGTCCACAACATTACGGAGCGAAAGCGGAAATCAAACGTACAGCATTACTGCAAGTCGGATGATCTCAGGACTGGTTTTAAAGTAGCGAAATGGAGAATATTTTGTCATTAGGCGAGGTTAAAATGTAGATTTGCCCGCTTCAAGCAAGTTTACTCTGACGGCGCCCCATTGGCGAATGTACGTCGACGCTTAGTGATGCGATATAACCTGGTCCGCCTTGACTGAATGCCGCTGCGTATAGAGTGCGTTTGGTAGGTCATTACTTCGAACACGCTCTTGGGCATCAGCCACGTTATGGCCGTGATCTAGCCAGCGTTGCACCAGTCGCGCTTCAAGCGTCGCTGCGGGGACATCTAGCATGATGGTGTAGTCCCAAAGGCTAAGCAATCGGCTCCATGGAGCCGCATCTAATAGCAGGTAATTGCCCTCAACCAAAATCGTGTGATCGTTAGCGTTTACTATTCCCCCCCCCGGCACAACGCAATCGCGGCTCCGATCAAAGGTAGAAAATGAAACTGTGCTCGTCGTACGGACAGCTTGGAGAATAGCTTCGAACCTGGTCACGTCAAAGGTTTCTGGCGCGCCTTTGCGGGCCAAAATACCGGCGCCCTCGAGATCTTCATTACTGTAGTGAAATCCGTCCATAGGCAAGACGCAAGATCTATGGATCTCGGCTTGCAGTTCTTCTGCTAGGGTTGATTTTCCACTGGCTGGTGGTCCAGAAATCGCTATGATCCTGCGACCTTGTTGGATCGGGACGCTCAAGATCGCGTCTTTTATGGCGTGTACACTCACGCTGGAGCGATCTCTTCAGGTGCCTCTTTGGCGCCCGTCATAAAGGCAACCGCGTCGGACATTGTATATTCCTTAGGGTCGATCACACAGAGACGCTTGCCGAGGCGGTGCACATGGACCCGGTCAGCTACCTCAAATACATGGGGCATGTTGTGGCTGATCAGGATGATAGGGATGCCGCGGGCGCGGACGTCTTGGATCAACTCCAATACTTTGCGGGATTCTTTGACGCCCAGGGCTGCGGTCGGCTCATCCAATATTATAACCTTGGAACCAAAGGCCGCGGCACGGGCGACAGCTACCCCTTGACGTTGGCCACCCGAAAGCGTCTCCACCGCTTGGTTGATATTTTGAATCGTCATCAGACCCAGCTCCGACAGCTTATCACGGGCGAATTTTTCCATCGCAGGGCGGTCAAGTTTGCGCAGCACCGTGCCCATAAATCCTGGCTTGCGCAGCTCTCGACCCATGAACATGTTGTCAGAAATTGATAGGGCTGGCGACATGGCAAGGGTTTGGTAAACTGTTTCGATCCCATTCTCACGCGCTTGGATGGGTGAGGAGAAGTTGACCTTTTTGCCCTCTAGCCATACCTCCCCTGCGTCTGGCATAACCGCACCAGATATAGCTTTAATCAGTGTAGATTTACCCGCCCCGTTGTCTCCAATCACTCCAAGAATTTCGCCGGGATAGAGATCGAAATCGCAGTGATCGAGTGCTGTGACGTTACCATAGCGTTTAACGAGATTTCGTCCTTTCAGAATAGGTTCCATTATGCAGACACCTTTCTAATCCATTGGTCGACCGCGACGGCTGCGATGATAAGAAGGCCAATCAACAAGAACGTCCATTGTGCATCCGCCCCCATCAGGCGCAGGCCAAGTGTGAAGACTCCAACGATAAGCGCACCAAATAAAGCACCCAAGATCGAGCCACGCCCACCAAAAAGGGAGATGCCGCCAATAACCACCGCAGTGATACTTTCAATATTGGCCAATTGCCCAACTGTAGGTGAGATGGAGCCGATGCGGCCCACCATGGCCCAGCCCGCGAAAGCGCAGATGAGACCAGATAGAACATATACGGAAATTAGTGTTTTCTTTACGTTCACACCTGACAGCTCTGCGGCATCAGGGTCATCGCCCACTGCATAGACATGCCGGCCCCATGCGGTGTGTTTGAGCGCGTAGGACAGGGCAAAAATCAGCACTAGCATGAAGATTACACCGAGCGTCAATGACGCACCGCCAATTGGAAATTTGGTGCCAAAAACCTGCAAAAGCGCAGCGTTATCTTCAATGTCTTTACTGCGGATAGTTTCATTGGCAGAATAAAGGAAATTCGAAGCCAAAACAATTTGCCACATACCCAGAGTCACGATGAAGGGGGGCAATTTCATATAGGCAATGAGCCATCCGTTGATTAACCCACAGAATGTGCCGACAAGCAGCCCAACGACGATCGCAAGCCCAACCGGCAGGCCATAACCGAACACCATTTGTCCCATTACCACCGAGGACAAAACCATTATAGCACCGACGCTAAGATCGATGCCTGCTGTAAGGATGACAAGGCTTTGAGCGGCGGCCACAATCCCAACAATCTGGACCTGTTGAAGGATAAGTGTCATCGCGAAGGGAGAGAAAAAACGCTGCCCCACCAACATGCCAAACAAAACTATTGAGGTGACAAGAACGATCAAAGGGACCAGTGCCGGATTAACGTGCAAAACATGTTGCAGCTTCCCTACAAAGCCTTTGCGGGTGTCTTCGAATTCGGCAACAGCTTCGGTTGGATTACTGGACGCAGCCTCATATTCTGGCGGGGGTTGGGACATAAATCGTCTCCTTCAGATCGGCGCCGCCGACTGGTTGTGTATTTTTATGTGATTATAACAGATTTTTTCACAAGTGTCTCGGTCAGAGGGGGCAAATTCGGTGCCCCCTCCCTAATTTAAAGGATTTGCCTTAGCCCCAGCAGAGACGCAGACCTTCTTCGGAAGAGATCGAAGGTACGCCTTCAACAGGACTATCAGTCACCAGGGCCACGCCGGTGTCAAAGAAGCCTTTGCCTGGTGTCAGCTCTGGCTTTTTGCCCTCATCGGCCCAAGCTTTGATCGCTTCAACACCAAGTGCCGCCATAAGAAGAGGATACTGTTGCGAGGTCGCTCCGATAGCGCCTTCAGCCACCGCTTGGACCCCAGGGCAACCGCCATCAACCGAAACTACGATCACGTCCTCCACTTTGCCGAAGTCTTTGAGCGTCTCGTGTGCACCCGCAGCCGCAGGTTCGTTGATAGTGTACAGAACGTTCACACCAGCATTCATGGTCAAAAGGTTTTCCATGGACTTACGCCCGCCTTCTTCATTCGCGTTTGTGACTTCGTTATTCACAATACGGGGATCAGATTCGTCGCCCCATTTGGCTGGATCTGCAAGGTCGATACCAAAGCCCTGTAAAAAGCCTTGATTGCGCAAAACACCAACGGTGGGTTGCGATACGTTGATGTTCATCATGCCAATAAGTGCAGAGCTGGTGTCGCCGATTTGGCCCGCAGCCCACTTGCCGATCAATTCACCTGCCAGAAAATTGTCGGTGGCGAAGGTCGCATCTGCCGAATCAATCGGGCTAAGTGGTGTGTCGAGTGCGATTACAACAAGGCCTGCGTCACGGGCTTGTTGTACAGCAGGTACGATGGACGAGGTGTCGGATGCGGTAATCAATATACCTTTGGCGCCATCCAAAATGCAGGTCTCGATGGCTTGGACTTGCGTCTCATGGTCGCCGTCGATCTTACCGGCAAAAGATTTCAGCGTCATGCCAAGCTCTGCAGCCTTAGCTTCTGCGCCCTCTTTCATCTTTACGAAGAAAGGGTTGGTATCGGTTTTTGTGATGAGGCAAACAGTTGTCTCCGCGAACGCGGCGCCAGTTGATGCAATGGTCGCCATCGCGGCGCCAATTAGTAGTTTCTTCATGGTGTCCTCCCAAGACAATAGACATATAAGCCTCAGAATCATCTGGGCTGCGTACAAGAAAGACTAATTTTACACCGCCGTCAATTAATAAATAAAAGTGATTTATTAATTGACAATTTACTGTTGATGATTGAATTTATCATGATATCTGCATGATCAAGTCAAATGGAGCGTTGCGTGCCAAACATTGCTGACAAAATAATAAACTCCAAGGCGGGCTCCGACCAGTCTCAGTTGCGCGATCAAAACCAGCGCGCGGTGCTGTCATTTTTACGCCACAATGGCACCGCTCCAAGTGCAGAGATCGCGCGCCGCTTGGGACTGTCTGCGCAAACCGTTTCAAATATCATACGTGCCCTAGTCGCCGGTGGGTTGTTAAAGCTGGGCAAAACCCAAAAAGGCAAAGTCGGAAAGCCCTCGGTGCCCGTGATGCTCAACCCTGATGGCGTTCACGGCTTTGGACTCAACATTGGACGCCGGTCTACAGAACTTGTGCTTGTCGACTTTGTCGGGACCCAACTCGAGACCATTTCTATCGCCTACGCGTATCCAACCGTTGAGGCAGTGCTTGCTTTTCTGGAAGACGGCATATCGCAAATCCTGAACCGTCGCCATGAGGTCAAAAAGACCCTTTCGGGCATCGGCGTGGCTCACCCCAGCCAAATTTGGGAATGGCTTGAGGTCGTCAACGCCCCAAAAGAGGCTATGCTAAAATGGCGAACCTTTGATTTACAGGTAGAGATCGTGCAGCGCACGGGGCTTGGGGTCTTTATTGAGAATGATGCGACGTCTGCTTGCGTCGCTGAACAGCTTTTGGGGCGAGGTGATGAGTTTTCAGACTTTGCCTACATATTTTTAGGAGCGTTTATCGGCGGCGGCCTTGTTCTGAGCGGTAAAGTCGTACCTGGTCGCACGAAAAATATGGCGTCTCTCGGGCCGATGCCTGTGCCAGACGGTAAGGGTGGTACAACAGAGCTTCTGAACGTCACATCGCTGCATTTACTCGAGGCATTGTTGCGGCGCGATAATATTGACCCTATGGAGCTACGTGCAACCCCCGAAGACTGGGCGTTTTGCGAGGCACAGCTTGCAGAATGGATAGACACCACCAGTTACCCGCTCGCTTTGGCGGCGGCTGCGATTACCTCAGTAGTGGAAGTGGAGGCCATTTTGATCGATGGCGCCATGCCCAAAAGCGTTTGCGCCCGCCTAACGCGGGCAACGAAGCAAAAATTTGAAGAACTTGACTTAACGTTAATCAAGCGTCCGTTGATTGAGCAAGCCTCTGTCGGAAAAACGGCCCGGTCTCTCGGGGCGGCCCTTCTCCCGATACATTCCCGATATTTCTTAGCGTAACAGCACCGACGCAGGAGGCCAGTAGGACAATAGATCAAAGGCCAATTATGTAATAAGGACCTTAGTAAACCAATCAACTAAGGCCATACATTTAACCAATAGGGAAACCGATGAAGCGCTCCCAGATCAATCAAATCATGGCCCAAGCGGATGATATGATCCGCAGCTTTGGCTTTACCCTGCCGCCCTTTGCTTATTGGACGCCGGAAGAGTTCTGCGCCAACAAAAGCCAAGCCGGCCATATTATTGAAGCGCAATGTGGTTGGGATATCACCGATTACGGTGTTGGCGATTTTGATGCGATGGGCTTGTTTTTATTTACGCTGCGCAATGGCCGTCTTGCCGATTTACAACGTGGTGGTGGGATGTGCTATGCTGAAAAGCTCTTGATCTCCAAACAAGATCAACTCTCTCCAATGCATACTCACGGGATCAAAGCTGAAGATATCATAAATCGAGGCGGCGCGACCTTGGTAGTAGAACTCTTTGGATCTGACGCGGAGGGTTGCTTTGCTGGTGATCAAGGCGGAACGGTCTATTGCGATGGCATCCGCCGAGACTTCACCCCCGGAGACAAACTTAGCCTCGTTCCCGGTGAAAGCGTCACCCTCATGCCTGGAGATTGGCATGCCTTCTGGGGTGAAGGGGGTGATGTGCTCATTGGAGAAGTCTCGACTGTGAACGACGACAATACAGACAATATTTTCCGAGAGCCAATCGGTCGTTTTGCCACCATCGAAGAAGATGAAGCGCCAGGAAACCTATTGGTGAGCGATTATGGAACTTGGCTGCCTTCATAGCAGCACGCTGTCGCTGTCAAACCAACGCGAACTCGCATCAGATTGCTGGCCCAGTCTAAATCTATGCGCTCAATAGTTGACGCCACTCGGCGAGAGCAGTGGCACGGTTAAGCTTGAAATTGGTGCGTGAATAGAGATGGCGTTCCTGGTTAAAATGGTTCTGGATTGAAGCGTGGATGGAGACGAATTTCTGCAAGGTTTTCGCTCGGCGAAATCTTAGCATCGCCCTCTCTCGTCGCCTGAACGGTAAATGAGAATTCTCAGCTCTGTTGTTTACCCAGCGACCTGTTTCTTGCCGGTCAGCATTTCCTATGATCATCATCGCTGCGCGGTAGGAACGCAGTTTGTCCGTTACTATAATTTTAGGTTGGCCATTGCGCTTCATTGATTTTCTTATGAATTTCAACGCGGCTTTGCGATCTCTACGCTTACTCACATAACTTTCCAGAACTTCACCTTCGTGATCTACAGCACGCCAAAGGTAGTACCGTTCACCGTTGATCTTCACAAAAACCTCATCAAAGTGCCACTGCCAATTAGAATGACTGCGTGCCTGGTTACGTCTTTTCCTAGCAATCTCTGATGCAAACATTGGCCCGAAGCGGTTCCACCAAAACCGGACCGTTTCATGGCTCACATCGATACCCCGTTCATGCAGTAAATCCTCCACATTACGAAGAGAAAGCGGAAATCGAACGTACATCATTACTGCAAGTCGGATGACTTCAGGGCTAGTTTTAAAGTAGAGAAATGGAGAGTGTTTTGTCATTAGATGACGCTATAAAGTCGCTCGTTCGATCTCAAGTAGGTTTCTCTGACACTGCAGCCCACTTTATTCTGGGTCTATTTTTTGGCCT
>Ga0209502_10002929_pt1 | contig 13787 bp, 21 predicted proteins | sample ArcticOcean_MG_C_10_FD_187442 | JGI IMG/M metagenome (GOLD analysis project Ga0209502, IMG submission 187442) | Marine microbial communities from western Arctic Ocean - ArcticOcean_MG_CB11_90 (SPAdes) (version 2) | ecosystem: Environmental > Aquatic > Marine > Oceanic | place: Arctic Ocean...
AATCAATATCAAATTATTATTCATCAGTTACATCTATCAGAAGATAGAAGTCTCAAGAAGAGTAAGAAAAATGGTGGTCATTGGTATACTTCTGAAGTAAACGACTATGAATACCAGACAGGTAGACTTGATCAAGCCAATACCATGGCTCAGAAAAAGTTTGCGGGTGTTATGAGAATGAGAAGCGTAATGGATTATGCTACTAAGGAGAACTATACTAAGGATCTGTTAAGTAAAATGGAGCAGAAATGTATTGTCTTTGCTAACACGCAGAAACAAGCAGATAGGATCTGTAAACATAGCTTTCATTCTAAAAATAAACTTGCTGAAGAAAATCTTGAGCTGTTTAGTGATGGAAGAATAAACCATTTGTCATGTGTACTACAACTAAGTGAAGGTATAAACATACCTAATCTAAAGCAAGGTGTAATACTACATTCATATGGGAATGAAAAGAAGAGTGCTCAACGTATAGGTAGACTACTTAGACTGAGTCCAGATCAAACAGCTACATGTCACATACTATGTTACATGAACACTGTTGATGAACAATGGGTTACATCAGCTTTAGCAGGCTTTGATAAAACTAAAATTAGATATTACAATGGAGATAAATAAAGATAAAGTAAACCATCCTGCTCATTACACTAAAGGTATTGAGATGTGGGATTATGCATACTCTCAAGGCTTAGACTTTTTTGAAGGTAACATCGTTAAATATGTCACAAGATGGCGTCGTAAAAATGGTGTTGAAGATCTATATAAAGCTAAAGAATATTTAGATAAACTTATAGAACAAGAATTAAAAGAAGATCAAGTTTGGTGGGATCAAAAGGCTAAAATGGAAGCTACTGAAGACGACGTAGCTGATATGTTGTATGGAGTAGATAATACTCAATAAGATGGGACGTATGAAAGAATTGTATATAAAAATGATTGAAGAGGACTGGCAGGGAACACCTGAAGAGTACTTAGCTAATCATAATGAACCTCGGGATACGTGTCCCAATTGTTCTAAATCATCCTTTACTCTACAAGAAGATGGAGACATGCATTGCAACACTTGCGGGTATGACTTTGTTAGGTTAGACGATGGGGAATTAAGGTATAAATAAAATGTATAGTAATGATGAACTTGCTGCGAAGGTGGCAGAAACAAAACTTAAAAAATACACGAGTAAAAGGATTTACGGTCTTGCTGCAAGGAGAAGATACAGCCCTAGAATGGAGATGCTAATTGAGGAAGGATTTGATAGAGCGCCAGAGGGAGAATGTAGAGCAGCAACAGGTGAGGCTATTTATAAGGATTTCACCAAGTTGTTTAGTAATGAGCTGATGAAAAATATTACAGCTAATGGAATAGTTAAGAAGTTCTACAGGCTTAGAAGTCAAGCTAAGGAGTTTGATGAAGGGGCTGAAATTTATGGAGTACATAAAGAGTACAAAGCTAAACCTATAGAAAAAAGTGCACCAGCTACAATTAGAGAGTTAATGCTTTCAGCTATGCAAAAGTCTGAGAATATGACTATTAATGTACAAGGAGAAAATATAACTGTAACTTTTAAATAATTAACCGTGTACCAAATTGGTACACAAAATAACAAAATAACATGAAAAATGTATTTTATTTTACAGCATTTACGCTGTGCATTGTAGCAGGAGTAACCCTTACTTCTTTTACTGAACCAACTAAAAACCATGTCATTACTGAAATGGATGGTGATGTAGTACTAGAATGGTATTCAGAAACTCTTTCACCTTTTGATGATGGGTGGGAAGAAGGTTTTTGTGAAGGGTGGAAAGATGTTAAAGGTCAAGGTGTTTGGTGCCCTAGCACACCTTGGGGTCCTAGTCCTGATTGGGATTGTGGAGACTCATACAGATGTGGGTATAATCGTGGGTTTAAATACGGGAGCTGTCAAGCTCAAGGATATACAAATTGTAAAAAATAAATTTAAATAAAGTAAACATGGCAAAGTATAATAAGAAAATGACTTCTATGATAAAAAATGCATACAAGTCAGCAGAAAAAGGTACCACTCAATTAGATACAGCAATACGCGTACTAGAAGATTATAGAACCCTATGGCCAAAATCTTCTCATGTTAGTAAAATAACACCAGAACAAATCCGTGCTAAGTTTCACACCTTACGAACAGAGAAAACTGATTTAACTAATAGAGTGTACGTAGCATCAAAAAAAGTTAATGCTCCTATGTCTACATCTAATAAGGCTATGAAGAAACTTATAGCTCATTTAATAGAAAGGTCTGATAGACTAGACATGGATGTTAAAGATGGTGTAGTAACTGTTCAGTTCAATCTATAATGAGACTGATCACTATCATCATCTCCGATCCAGGTGACGAACAATTAGCCTCATACATAACAAGAACGTTATGAAACAGGTTTTTACTGCTACTCTAATCAAGAGAGACGGTAAACTTGAGCATGTCTTAGACTCTAAGGGAGAACTCTATAAAGAATTTGTATCCTCTATTGAGGAAGGTTCTAAAGTAGAGATCTTCCTGGATGTCTCTGGCAATTCAGGTAGCAAAGCACAGCTAGCTAAAATACATGCCATGATTAGGCAACTTGCAAATGATACAGGAGATGACTTTGATTCTCTTAAACTTTTTGTTAAAGATAAAGCAGGGCTACGTATAGGTCATGAAATTAAATCCTTTGCTGACTGTGACTCTGATGAACTTAACAGTGTTATTCAAGTTGTATTAAAGTATGGAGACTTTGCTGGGTCTAATCTTCGATAGATTGACTTGGCTTTGTTCTCTTCTCTAACTCTGCATCGCTAAGAGGTGTGTCATTAGGAGTTCCTGTATAAGTAGCTTTAGTAAATGCTTTAGTTGCATCTTGTTTACGAGCAGATTCAGCTACAGTTAACATTAATACATATATTGTCCATAAAGATTTATCTCTTTCTGTAATATCTTCTTGAGGTACGTCTTTAAAAGCTTTTCCTGCTTTAGTAAAGAATTCCATCGTTTCTGCTTCGTCTAACTTAGAAAACATGTATTCCATGGTTATTCTAAGAGACCTTATAAACTCACCTGACATGGTGATGTTTACATTAGCGGAATCAGGAATTGCTACTATTAAATCTTCAGGCCAAGCTTCTAAACTTGCAAACATTTTATCAAAAGGAGTTTCTACTATCATACTGTAAATATAGCATAATAAGATGGTTATTACACCATTGTATGATTAAAAATTTGTATCTTTACTAACCTAATAAACCTAAATGATAAACAATTTAATAAGCGAAAACATAGACTCAGATATCAATCTTTTTATAGAAGATATTAAGTCTAAATATGGTATTAATATACACGTTGTACTCGGTGGTGGCGTTGCAAATAAAAAGCAAACATATTTAATTTCTTTAGAGACTTTACTTGATGAAGCTTACAGTGCTATGTGTATTTATAATCCACATCTCGAAAACATAACTAGTCTTAAACAAAAGACCAGGAAACAAGAAGTAGTTCAGTGGGCGCATTCTTTCTCTCATATTGCTTGGCATTATGGTTATTCTAAGACTGCTATATCTCTTGCTTTAGATAAGAATCACGCCACTGTTATACACAGTGTAAAATCAGTGACTAACTTTCTAAGCATTAAAGATCCTATGACTACTAATATTCATAACCTTTTAATGAATCACTATAAAGACAATGTGGGAAATTTTTCAGGCAATTCTAAAAGATAAGATTACCCCAAACCAGCTTATGCTGTTATATGCCTTTGACCAAAGTTTAGGAGTTGCACAAGTAGATACGCACGCTGAACTTCGAGGGCTAATAATAGAAAAGTATATGGTTAAGGAGGGTGATCAATATAAAATTACAGGTTTAGGTAGAGTCAAAATGAGAAAATATGACAACTACTTTATGAAAGCAAAGAAGAAAACCAGTATTGATTTAATGGGCAAAGAGTTTGCCACTAACATTGATACTTATAGGGAGCTATTCCCTAGACAAAAACTTCCTTCAGGTAAACCTGCACGTCAGAACGTTAAGACATTAACAGATGGCTTTCGTTGGTTCTTTGACAACTTTGATTACACATGGGCTGAAGTTCACGCTGCTACTCGTAAGTATTTAAATAGTTATGAGGACACAGGTTACATGTACATGAAGAACAGTCAATACTTTACAGTAAAGACTCTTCCTAATAAAGAAAAGGTTTCTGAGCTTGCTGACTACTGTGATATAATCCGTGAAGGAACAGACGATGATATTAAACACTTTCAAGAAAACGTTGTATAATGTCAGACAAACACGCATGGGCAGGACAGTATAGTTCTTTTAATGAAGCCCTTAAATACATGTTGGACAGACAGTCAGGTAAAGAGAAATCTATACAGACGCCTTGGCCTAAGTTTAATGATGCTATCACGGACGGTATGGAATGGAATACACTAACCGTTATTGGAGGGAGACCTGGTTCAGGTAAAACTCTTATTAAGGATCAGATTGTCAGGGAATCTTTTGTTAGAAACCCTCATGAAGACTTTCGTGTATTAGAGTTCCAATTTGAAATGGTTGGTAGAACCTCTGCTATCAGAGAATTCTCCTCCCTAACAGGTAAAACGTATAAAGAACTATGCAGTGCAGGTTGCACTCTAGAGGAAGATACGTTTAATCAATGTCATTCATATGCTAAGGGTAGAATCAAAAACCCTGTTGATGTTGTGTCAACACCTCTTACTGTCAATCAGATGAGAGAACAGATCGATATGTATATGAATGAGCATAAGGGTAAGAAGACTATTATTACCTTAGACCACACGATACTGGTCAAGAGAGCACCTTACCAGAACAATAGGTTAGACATGCTCTTTGAACTAGGCGAGTTCTTCACTCAAGTTAAACGTGAGTATCCTGTTATGTTTATCGCTTTATCACAACTCAATAGAAATATTGATAGTCCTGAGAGAGCGGCTGATGGGAAGTATGGTAACTATGTATTGGAATCAGACATCTTTGGTTCGGATGCTATGTTACAACATGCTGACACGCTTATAGGTCTTAACAGACCAGCTAAGCAGAAGATCAAATACTATGGACCTGATAGGTACATAATAGAAGATGATAAAACTTTAGTACTACACTTTCTTAAGGCTCGTAATGGTGACGCTCGTATGAGTTTCTTTAAAGCTGCCTTTGAAAGAATGGAGATACTTGAAATGGATACACCCTCTCAACAACAGAGGAGATAATAATTAAATTAGATTAATGAAAACAGAATAAGATGACCCCATCAGAAAGAAAAGCAAAAATAAAGGAGCTTCAGAAGGAGCATGCTGAGTACTTCAGACTCAATGATATAGTAGATCCTATATACATACCAAAAATGGCCTATCGCCCGGGTGATAAAGATGAAAAATTCATAGCTTTATTTGCCAGTGAGTTAGAACACACAAGTGATATGTATACTGAGTTTGTTAGTAAAGAATATGAATCAGAGGACGTTAAACGTACTCTATACATGATACAATACAATCCTCATTGGCAAGAAGAATATGAAATTTCTACTAGCTCATCTGGTTTTAAACGTCACATGATTCCTGTTGCAGAACTTAAAGTTATAAATGATATAACTGCTCGTAATGCACCTAAGATCACAGAAGTAAAAGACTTTGGTCTAATGAATCCCGATCAGGATTGTACATTAAGTAATGTAACTTTAAAAGATATAGCCGCGCTCTGGTTTAAACAACCTATCAGCGATAAAAAATGGTTAAACCGTATAATCTCAACCCATAAATAAATGGCACATTCAGTATTAGTAATAGCAGAATCCGGCGGAGGAAAGAGTACGTCAATACGTAACCTTGATCCCAAGGAAACTTTCATAATTAACATTGCTAACAAACCATTACCTTTTAAAGGGTGGAAGAAGCATTACACTATGATTTCTAAGGATAATCCTAAAGGAAACATGACAGCTTCATCTACTGCAGTAGGTATAATGAAAGCAATACAGCATGTCAATGACAAGATGCCTCACATTACCAACATCGTAGTTGATGACTGGCAATTCATGAGTTCATTTGAATACTTTGACAGGGCTAATGAAAAAGGTTATGACAAGTTTACACAAATAGCCGCAAATCTTGCTCAGGTAGCAAAAATGCCTAAGGATCTAAGAGATGATCTATATATGTTCTTCTTAACACACGCAGAAGAATCCACAGATATGAATGGTAGACGTAAAGTAAAAGCAAAAACAATTGGTAAAATGATTGACAATGCTTTAACTTTAGAGGGTCTATTCTCCATAGTCTTATTTGGTAGAGCAGCACGTGATGAAGACGGTGTCCTCAGTTACGGCTTCGATACAGTAACCAATGGAGAAAATACATGTAAAACTCCAATGGAAATGTTTGATGAAGAATTTATTGCCAATGATTTACAGGTAGTAAAGGATGCCATTATTCGATATGAAAAATAATTAATTAATTAATAAATAGCAGACATGTTAAGTACAAAAGATATGGCCACAGGTAGTGGTAAAGTAAGACCAATTATGAACGCAGGTAATAACCTCGTTAAGATTAACTCTATAACCATGGATCAAACTCCTTGGGATAAAGAAGCATTTAATATTACACTGCATGTAGAAACAGAAGATCAAGGTTCAGACTTTGATGGTTTCTTAATTGATCGTAATAATGAATCAGCAGGAAGATATAAAGGACAGATTGCTAGAGTCCGTGTAAGCCCGTTTCCTTATAAAGACACAACGTTACCTAGTGGACGAGAGATCTCTATGGAAAAAGAGATACTTAAAACCATGATATTTGTATCAGAAGTTTTAGGTAAAAGAAAAGAGCTAGACTCAGTCGAAGCAACTACTATAGAACAATTCATGGAATCATGTAATGGACTATTCAGTGGGTCAGACTACGTTAACGTATGCTTAGCATCTAGACAGTGGGAAAACAAAGAAGGATACACACAAGATGATTTGTATCTTCCTAAGCTTTCGCGAGAAGGTGTGCCAATGGAAGCTGTAGGTACGGAACCTAGTAGATTACTTGTATTCAACAAAGCTACTCACGTTAGAGTACCTGAAGGGAAGACATCAACTGACCAGGCGTCGTTTGAACCAGCTAAAAAGACTAGCTCTGTATCAGACTTTGAACTGTAAAGTTTAATTAATATTGAGGGGGGCAATAGAGCTCCCCTCTTATTATTATGATCAGCACTAAGAACTTTATTAGCACTCATGAAGAGATAAAAAGCGGATGGGTATTTAACTACTACCTAGACTTACCAGAGAAACTATCTGGTCAAGACCTGCAAATAACTTCTGTCTTTAATCCTTTAGAGAAAACACCTAGCATGTATATCTATCTAGATGCTAACTCTAATGAATATAAATTCAAAGACTTCTCTACAGGAAAACAAGGAAGTAAAATTGATATTGTTCAAGCATTGTTTGATTTAACTTATAGTAAAACGTTATTTAAAATAACAGAAGACTATAACGACTGGATAATGCAAGGTGGTAAATTTGACGAAGATGAAAGCTTTACACCTGCTGCACGGTATCAAGTAGATTACATTCATAAACGTGAGTGGAATACAGAAGATGCGGCGTACTGGTTAAAGTTTAACATAGGGACCACAGCTTTACATAAATATAATGTTCAACCTATTGAGTATTATAACATGGTAAAAGCATCAGCTGATGGTATTAAAAAGATTACTATCAATCAATCAATGATATATGGGTACTATAACAATCAAGGTGAGTGTTATAAAATATATCAACCTGGACAAAAACAATACAAGTTCATCAAGATAACAGGACACTTGCAAGGATATGATCAGTTGGCTTATAAAGCAGACTATCTTATTGTATGCTCATCTTTAAAAGATGCGATGTGTGTTATGTCTTTTGGCTTTAATGTAGAAGTTGTTGCTCCAGACAGTGAGAATACTTTGATCAAACCTTATATAGTAGAGAACTTTAAATCTAAGTATAAGAAAGTATTTACACTATTAGATAATGATTCTGCTGGACAAGAGGCTATGGATAAATATAAAAAATTACATAACCTTACGTCAATTATAATGACATCTGAAAAAGATATATCAGATGCAGTATCAATATATGGAGCTGAAGCTGTTAAGCCTAAGCTGTTTAATCTAATTAAAAAAGCTATATAATATGGAATGGTTTATCCCTCATAATACTCCCTCTTCTAAGAACAGTCGACAGTGGACAGGTAAGTACTTTATTACTAGTAAAACAGTAGCTAAGTATAGACGCCTGACTTACGGTGATTACATTAAAATGAAAGATTCTTTTAGAAAAGAATTTGATCAGTTAGAACTTCCAGTGTACGTATCCTTTAAATTTATTAGAGGATCCCACAGGAAGTTTGATTATGTAAATCCTTTACAGACTGTACAAGATGACATGGAGAAACATGGTTGGATAGACGATGATAATTGTGATAACATAATACCTGTATTAGAAGAATACGAATACAGTAAAGAAAAACCAGGTGTAATAATTAAAATAGATGACAAAAGAAATAGAAGAAAAGATTGAAATAACACAGGAAGTATTTCACAACATAATTAAAATGATGAAGTCCTCAGAAGAGGACTTTTTTATTGCCTTAGAATCTTGGAAACAACTAAGGCCTACGCATAGATTAAATGTAATCTTAGCTAAAGCGTTAAGACCTCACAGACGTGAAGATTTAACTCGAGCATTAGATTTACCAACCTCATTAAATTGGGAATTTGTATGGGATTTATTCAACGTTAAATCAACTACAGATTTAGAAAAGATTCTCTTTACTGAATTATATAATGAATATGTGGAATTAGTAATGTCTTTAAATAGTATTGCTGCTGTACCAAGAAATATAAAAGTAGAAGTGCTATGGAAAATTTAGTAAGTCCGTGCTGCAAAAGTGATTATGAATCATCCACAGACAGCGCTTGTTGTACAGCAACATTACAAATGGGTCTTTGCTCAGATTGTTTAGAACATTCAGAATCAGAAGGTTACGTTTGCAACACATGTGAGGATTGGTTTGATGAACCAGTAAAAGAAAAGCATACCTGCGGTTTTTGTGGTACAGATTTAGAATCAGATTGCAAATTTTGCTCACAAAATTGTTATGCTGCAGAATTTAGTGAATACACTTAATCATGGGAAGATATTATACAGGTGACATTGAAGGTAAGTTTGCTTTTGCTGTACAAAGCAGTGATGCTGCAGATAGATTTGGTGTCACGGGTCAAAATCCAGGGTTTATAGAGTACGATTATAATGAACAAGATATGCCACATCTTAAAGCTGAACTAGAAATACTAGAAGAATCTTTCGGAGAACATAAGACTGCAATTATGGTATATCATGATCTAGATGGAAACGATGAAAAATCCCAAACACAAACCATTAAGCAGTTTTTAGATAAATCAGAGTTACCTGATATGAGCTCAGCTAAATGGAGTGATTATCATGATTACACAATAGGAAGAAAAATATTAGATTGCGTTAATCAATATGGTTCTTGCAGTTTCCAAGCAGAACTTTAAATTTAAAATACATGAGTAAATTATTAGACAAATTAGCTAAAACAACAAAGAATATTATGTTGTCAGAACCTTTCTATGGATACTTCCTGATAGGTTTAAATAAAAAGTTTATAAGCAGTCTCCCCACAGCAGGTGTAAGTAAGCACGGTATAGGTATGCAACTAGCAATCAATCCGGATTTTTTTACTGACCTATCAGAGGATCATAGACATGGCTTAATCAAACATGAGTTGCTTCATATATCATTTGGACATCTGTTTCTTTGTGAGAAATATTCTAACTTCAAGTTGTTTAACATAGCAGCTGACTTAGAAATCAACCAGTACATCGCTGAACATCAACTACCTGCCGGTGGTTTAACTTTAGATGCTTTTGCTGAACTTAATTTAGATCGCAAAGCTGGTACAGATTACTACTACAAGAAGCTAGAAGAAGCACAAAAACAAGGTACATGTCAAGCATTAGATAACATTCTTCAACAGATGGATGGTAACTCTCAATATGATCATGAGACATGGAAAGAGTTTGATGAACTCTCTGAAGCTGATAAGAAGCTTGTTGAAAAACAAGTAGAACATCAACTTAAGGAGACACATGAGAACACAACCAAAAAACAAGGTACAGTACCAGGTGAATTAGCGGATATATTAGATCGTCTTCTTAATGTAGAGCCTCCCAAGTTTGATTGGAAAGGATACCTGCGTCGTTTTATAGGTAACTCTTCTGTTACTTACACTAAAAAATTACGCCGCAAGTATAACAAAAGATACTCAGGTAACCCGGGCTTAAAGATTAAGTTTAAGAATCACATATGTGTAGGGGTAGATACCTCTGGCTCAGTATCAGCTACAGAGCTTCAAGAATTTATGAGTGAGCTTGTTCATATGCACAAGACGGGACATAAGATAACAGTAGTACAATGTGACACAGCAATTACTGACGTATCAGAATTTAACCCTAAGAAAAATTGGGATATACACGGTCGAGGAGGAACTAGTTTTCAGCCTGTTGTTGATCATTACAATTTAACGAGCAGTAGATACACAGCTCTTATATACTTTACAGATGGAGAAGCTTACGCGCCAACCGACTGTCCAAATAATGCTTTATGGGTACACAGTTCTATGTGTTCTATAAACGAAGATTTACCAGGATTAAAAATACAATTAAATTAAAAGAAATGGCACAAGTCAATTTAAACATCGAGGAGTTAGAGTTATTTGTTGATCACATTATAGACAATAACCGCATCATACAAAAAGGTGGAAAAACTCCCGTAGCTATCGAAGTAGTAGGTGAATCAGGTATAGGTAAAACAACGTCAATTATGGCGATGGCTAAAAAGCATAACCTAGATTTAGTTAAGTTAAACTTAGCACAGATTGAGGAGCTAGGAGACCTTGTAGGTTTTCCAGTAAGACAATTTCAAATGTATAAAGAAAAGACAGTTAATAAGGTCAACAACGACCTTAACTATAACTCTCGAGTTGCGGCGTCAGAAGACTTAGCAAAAGTTACACAGACGGTTACCAAAAAAGTTGGTCAATGGGTGGATGAGTTAGCAGTATCTGACTATCTAAAGAACGGTTGGAAAATGGCAGGTAAGAACAGGATGTCTTACTGTGCTCCAGAATGGATTGCTGATAAAAAGAAGGGTGGTATCCTTTTACTAGATGATTACAACAGAGCGGATCAAAGATTCCTTCAGGCTTGTATGGAGTTAGTAGATAGACAGCAGTATATCTCTTGGACTTTACCTGAAGATTGGCACATCATTCTCACTTGTAATCCTGATAACGGAGACTACATGGTGAACAGTGTTGACTCGGCGCAAAAGACAAGATACATTACAGCAAACCTAAAGTTTGATATTGATGTATGGGCTCGATGGGCGGAGTCTGAAGGTGTAGATACAAGATGTATTAACTTCCTGTTACTTAACCCAGAGTTAGTATCTCAAGAAACTAATGCGAGATCTATATCTACATTCTTCAATGCTATCTCTAGCTTTGATAACTTTGAGGACAACCTTTCAATGATTCAAATGATTGGTGAGGGATCCGTTGGTGATGAGTTTGCATCTATGTTTACTATGTTTATTAACAACAAGTTAGACAAGTTACCTACACCAAAAGATTTACTACTTCACGATAAGGAATCACATATCCTATCAGAGTTAAGAAGTGCAATAGGTAAGGACGATTCATATAGAGCAGACATAGCGTCTACACTTGCTACACGTTTAGCTAACTATACTATTGTTTATTCTCAGGATAATACTATCGCTAAGAAAATTAATGATAGGCTAATAGCTTTATGTACTAAAGATTACTTTACAAATGATCTTAAGTATTTAATAGTAAGAACACTACTAAGTGGCAACAAGCAGAAATTCAATAAGTTATTGATGGATGCTGAGATTGTTAAGATGACCGTTAAGTAATAATTATGGGAGGGGTAACACCCTCCCTTTATTTTTTTAAACATGGCAAAGAAAACAATTTTTCAAGATATAGATCACACTACAATAGATGATCTTAATATACTCGACGTAACAGAATATGGTGTCTTTACAAACAGCGGTACTGTTGAGACCTTAATACATACAGAATCATCTGATTCTTTTGATAAAATAGAAGAGTTGTTAAACACCTCTTCAGGACATACTATCCAATCTTTTTCTGGTAAGAAAGCTTTTGTATTGTCGTCTTGTAATGTAAAAGCAGATAGAGTTAAATCGGCTTTACGTGAACACAAGTTAGTAGTAACAAATGATTATGAGCTAGCTGATGTAATTATTACACATGACAATGTGCTTTCTTATGATGAAGATACAGTCCGTACTACTAGTCTTATGCAGAAGATGCAAAACAAGTATCTGTTTAATGAAAAAGAAGGTGAAGAGTACTATGATACAACGGGTAATTATACAATTTGGGATTCTAAATTAGACGCCCGCAGTCGTATGTATGGTTACAGTACAATAAGTGCTCCTTATACTCTTAGACTTATTTCAGGATTAGCTATTAATCTAGCTAAACTAATTCAAGATGGAGCAATAGGTGTAGTGCACGTTGATGATGTATTATATTCATCAGGTAATGTTCAATTTTTAACTGACACTTTAGTTGACGATTTAACTAGAATGATGAATGGTTCTGAAGATGATTATAAATTAGCAGCTACTATAATACCTACTATATCTCCTAAGAGTGATCCTATTCTGCTGTGGAACTTCTGTAGAGAAAATGAGCATAATTTTAGCTATCGTTTTCGTAATGAAAAAGACATTAAGTATTGGATGGAGCTAGTAAACTACAGGTCATTAACATGTATGGATGCAGAGTCTTACATAGCGTATCTGATTAATAAAGAAAACATGACATCAGAAACGTTTAAGCAATTAGAGCCTATATGTAGGAGAGAAATAAATATCTCTAACAGAGAGTTATACAACTTTACTGTACAACTGAAACCTGAGTATCAACAATATTTAAAGAAAGAAATATGAAAACAAAGATGATAAGGTTTGACATGCAAATAAAGCATGACAACAATACAACAGAACATAACATATACATAACAGAAGAGCCTACTATATTCGTAGGGTATTCTAATGATTGGGGTGATGATGGTAAAGGATTGACTAAAGTTATTACAAGTAAAGTAAGCGAAGACTTTGACATAACATCTATATCAACTTACTTTAGGTTTCCTAAGCTTAATTTATCGAGAGATAAAATGTCAATGCTTAAAGATTCAAAAGGTATAAGAAAAGTTTTAGATAAAAATAAAGCTGACTTATTAGTAGTGTCACAAAAATACTTATCATCATTGATTAGTTTTGACTATAAGACATCACTATCATCAGTTGGTCGTTTACGTGAAGCACTCCATAATTCTAATAATGTAGAAGAAGACATAAAAGAAAAACTAATAGAGATATGTAAAGACATGGATCCCTCTGATAACATAGTTATTAGAAATGATCTCGGTTACTATAGTAATTCTGTTACACAAACGCTAACCAGTGGTGTACAAGATTTAATCTCTTCTATTAGACTTGGTGAACATAGAGGTTATGGTTCATATGCAGGACACGTACTAGAAGACAACATAAAGCAATGGGAAAATATTGTTAATTCATCTAAGCCTATAATAGAAGATAAGGTCCTAAATAACATAGCTTCTACTGATTCT
>Ga0209502_10002940_pt1 | contig 13754 bp, 8 predicted proteins | sample ArcticOcean_MG_C_10_FD_187442 | JGI IMG/M metagenome (GOLD analysis project Ga0209502, IMG submission 187442) | Marine microbial communities from western Arctic Ocean - ArcticOcean_MG_CB11_90 (SPAdes) (version 2) | ecosystem: Environmental > Aquatic > Marine > Oceanic | place: Arctic Ocean...
CAGTTTTTTTATCATGATTATTTAAAGTAAAAACTCATTGTAATTAGAATGCCATTATAACATCCATGCAGTAACATAGACCACAGTAATCCGAAGCGCACTCGAATATAACCAAAATAACTACCAACAAGTAATTGTGGTAAAACTAATAAAGGGGTTAAGAGTAAAACATTTGTAGTTAATTCAAAATTAAAAATATGTATAAACCCGAAGAGTGAAAAAGAAACATAAAAGGCATACTTAAATGATTTAGGTTTTTTAAATAGCGTCATTGGAGCTCTAAAGATTAATTCTTCTATAATTGGCGTTATAATAGCTGCTATTAGTAAAATTTCAAGAATACCCATACCCTTAAACATTTCTTCTACCTTGTGGGTATCCATTTTTACAAGATTTAATTCTTCAATAACAAAATAAAATGGGGTAACGATTACACTAGTTATTAAACTAATGATTAAAAGGTGAAAAAATATTTTAAATTTATCATTCAAACTTTCATTTGAATCTTTTTCTAAAACTGGGTTTTTTAAATAGGCTATTAAGTTTTGAAAGGTTTCCTTCATCATATATTTTTAAAATTAGTAGCATAAAGGAGTAGAATGTTACAAATTTAAACAATTACACCATCCTTCATGGTTAACTTTCTATCCGCCATTGCTGCTAATTCTTCATTGTGTGTAACAAGGACAAAGGTTTGTCCGTATTCATCACGCAGTTTAAAAAATAGTTCGTGTAAATTTTTCGCAGATTCACTGTCTAAATTACCACTAGGTTCATCTGCTAAAATAACAGCTGGATTGTTAATTAATGCCCTAGCAACTGCAACCCTTTGTTGTTCGCCACCAGAAAGTTCATTTGGTTTGTGGTTTATTCTATGAGACAATCCTAAAAAATCTAAAATTTCTTTTGCTCTTTTTTCGGTTTCTTTTTTTGATTTTTTCCCAATAAAAGCAGGTATACATACATTTTCTAATGCTGTAAACTCAGGTAATAATTGATGAAATTGAAATATAAAACCGATGTGATTATTTCTAAAAGAAGACAATTCTTTGTCTGATAAATTTTTAATAGAAATATTATTTAAACAAAGGTTAAAATTTTGAGTAGGTAAAGGCTTGTCTAAAGTGCCTAGTATTTGAAGAAGTGTTGTTTTTCCTGCTCCAGAAGGACCAACAATAGCAACAATTTCTCCTTTTTTAATGTGTAAATTTACACCTTTTAAGACTTCAACTTCACCATAATATTTGTGTATATTTTTACAAACAATCATACCTTCTCTAATTTAGAAACGAATGTATAAAAAAGAAATTAGAATGCCATAAATGTCTTTTCAATTTCAGATTTAATTGTAAACATAAATATTTAAAATATTTTTTATTTTTTATTTAAAACGTTACATAAAATAACTTCTGAATTTGTATTTTTGTCAGCGTTTTAAAACAGTTATAGGATGAACTTACACGAATATCAAGGAAAAGAAATATTAAATAGTTTTGGTGTTAGAATACAACGCGGAATTGTTGCAAATACTCCTGCAGAAGCAGTAGCTGCTGCAAAAAAACTTACTGAAGATACAGGAACTGGTTGGCACGTGATTAAAGCACAGGTTCATGCTGGTGGTCGTGGAAAAGGTGGAGGCGTTAAGTTGGCTAAAAACTTACAAGAAGTAGAAAGTATTTCTAATGATATTTTGGGAATGATGTTAATTACTCCTCAAACTTCGGCTGAAGGAAAATTAGTAAACCAAGTTTTAATTTGTGAAGATGTATATTATCCTGGAGATTCTGAGCCAGACGAATATTATATGTCTGTTTTATTAAATAGAGCAACGGGTAAAAATATGATTATGTATTCTACGGAAGGTGGAATGGATATCGAAACTGTTGCAGAAGAAACTCCACATTTAATTTTTACAGAAGAAATTGATGCATTATTAGGAATCATGCCTTTTCAAGCAAGAAAAGTTGCATTTAACTTAGGTTTATCTGGTGTTGCTTTTAAAGAAATGACAAAATTTGTAACCAACTTATACAAAGCATACATTGGTTCAGATTCTGCTATGTTTGAAATCAATCCAGTTTTAAAAACATCTGATTCTAAAATTATGGCAGTAGATGCTAAAGTTTCTTTAGATGAAAATGCTTTATACAGACATAAAGATTATGCAGAAATGCGTGATTTACGTGAAGAGAATCCTATTGAAGTAGAAGCGAAGGCTGCTGGTTTAAATTATGTAGATTTAGACGGAAACGTTGGTTGTATGGTAAACGGAGCTGGTTTAGCAATGGGAACTATGGATTTAATTAAAGAGTCTGGTGGTGAGCCTGCTAACTTTTTAGATGTTGGTGGTACCGCAGACGCAGAGCGTGTAGAAAAAGCTTTTGGAATTATACTAAAAGATAGTAATGTAAAAGCAATTTTAGTAAATATTTTTGGTGGTATTGTCCGTTGCGACAGAGTTGCCCAAGGAGTTGTAGATGCTTACAAAAGTATGGGAGATAAAATTACCGTGCCAATTATTTGTAGATTGCAAGGTACCAATGCTAAAGAAGCGAAACAGTTAATAGACAATTCTGGAATGGAAATTATTTCTGCTACAGAATTTCAAGAAGCTGCAGATAAAGTGCAAGAAGTTTTAGAAGCATCATAAAGTTTCTTTATAATAAATAAAAGAAAGCCTCATAATTTGTGAGGCTTTCTCTTTTTTTAATTTATATTGAATTTAAAAGATACGACATGAAAAAACTTTTAATATTACTTTTGTTACCATTACAATTAATATCTCAAAACACCCCTAAATCGGTGCTGTTTTGGAATACCCTTGAGCAACATTGTGGCAAGGCATATGAAGGAGAAATAATTGAAGGAGGTAAAGAAGGAGATGGTTTTTTAGGAGAGAAATTAGTGATGCATGTTCGTTCTTGTGAGGAGAATATAATTAGAATTCCTTTTTTTGTTGGTGAAGATAAGTCTCGTACTTGGGTCTTTAGTATGAATGATAAAAAGCTAATTCAATTAAAACATGATCATCGATACAAAGATGGTTCAGAAGATGATATAACGCAATATGGAGGCACAAGCCCTAATACAGGCTTAAAAGATATTCAGTTTTTTCCTGCAGACCAAGAGACCTCTAATTTAATATCGTATGCTTCTAATAATATTTGGTGGGTTACAATAGATGCAATAAGTTTTACTTATAATTTAAGGAGAATTGGAACTGATAGGGTTTTTTCTGTAAAATTTGATTTAACGAAAGTAATAGAAACTTCAAGCGCACCTTGGGGAAGTGAAGATTAACTTTTTTTGGTAAAATAAAAAGAAACTAATAAGTACTTCAGTATTCACAATTAGCTTCGTAGCGGAAATTGTTTCATTATACTAGGTTAGTTATTTTTCACTAGTTTTATAATGTTTCCTTCCATATTTAAGTAATACAATCCTTTAGAAAATTGTGACAGGTCAATTTGCTTAGTGTCTCCAGTAAGATATCCTTTAGATAAGCACCGCCCTAATGTTGAAAATACTTTGTAATGTACGTTTTTGTAAATCTGTACATTAACCATTTTTTTGCTGGGTTGGGATACACTTTAATCGGCAATTCTTCATTGTTTACAGCTAATGATTCACATTCGAAATTTTCCTGAATAACAGAAGTAGCTATTGGGTTTGATGAAATATGGTCTTTTAATAGAGAACAATAACAGTTGTTTCTTTCTAAATATAATTTAATCCATGATAGCGCTATTTTTCCTACAGCTCCATCCCCTGCATTCGGAAAATTGGCTACATAGTGGTTTCCATTTTTAATTTCAATAGTATTTTATTGGTGGTGCTTGGTGTTTGATTATAATGAATATTTGCTTGTTGCGAAGGAGGTGCTATAGCGTCATTTTCACCACTAAAGATTAGCACAATACTTGAGTGATTTAGTTGAGGGTTATTTAGGTATGGACATAAGGCAACAAAAGCAGCTCTTTGTGCGCTTCTACCACTCATAGACCAGCCACTAACGGCTAATTTATTTAAGTCAAGCAAACCTTTGATAGGAGATGATGCTCTACTATTTTCTTGTTTCTAAGGCATCTAAGAGAGCGATAGCTGGTGCTTCCGGAAATTCTTAAATAGAATTTGTACCTATAATAATACCCACTATTCCATGAGAAGCATAGAAAGGATCCCATTCATCAAAACTTGAAGGAAGTGCTGTAAAACGAGGCTCGATTGCAATACTTGTTAAAAGCTCAGTCTTATTTGTTGGGTAGTAGATGGTCGCACCCAAATAATTGGGACCATTTCGTATTCCATCTATTTCAGTTATAGTTTTTACATTATAAGGTCCAGGAATGCTTTTGTTATCTATTGCTAAGTCATTGCATTGTGCAACAATAGTATTACTATTTAGCAGCAGGATAAGAAAGAGTAATAAAATAAGTTGTGATTTTTTTTTAAATCTAAAGAGTTATAATTTCTCTTTTAAAATAGCAATTTCATCCCGCAGTTTGGCAGCCACAATAAAGTCTAATTCTTTAGCAGCAGCTTCCATATGTTTGCGTTTTTCTCTTATGCGTTTTTCTATTTCTTCTTTTGGTAAATATTGTAAATCTTGTTCGGCTGCCACTTGTTTTGCATTGTCATAATGATAACTTGAAACTGCCGATTTTGTTAAAGTGTCATCTATTTTTTTATTAATTTGAGTGGGTGTAATGTTATGCTTTGTATTGTATGCAATTTGTTTATCTCTTCTTCTGTCGGTTTCTTCTATGGTCTTTTCCATGCTTTTAGTCATCTTATCTGCATATAAAATTGCACGCCCATTTACATTTCTAGCAGCCCTACCAATCGTTTGCGTCAATGATTTTACATTTCTTAAAAAACCTTCTTTATCTGCGTCTAAAATTGCAACTAAAGAGACTTCAGGTAAATCTAACCCCTCACGTAATAAATTTACACCAATTAAAACATCAAACAAGCCTTTGCGCAAGTCTTGCATAATCTCTACACGTTCTAAAGTATCTACATCAGAATGTATATATCTGCACCGGATGTCTACTCTTGCAAGATATTTTGTTAATTCTTCTGCCATTCTTTTAGTAAGTGTAGTAACCAGCGTACGCTCGTTTTTTTCTACTCTAATTTGTATTTCTTCAATTAAATCATCTATCTGATTTAAACTGGGTCTTACTTCAATTATAGGGTCTAGTAAACCCGTTGGTCTAATAATTTGTTCTACAAAGACACCTTCTGTTTTTTGAAGTTCGTAATCTGCGGGCGTTGCGGAGACAAATATAGTCTGATTTTGAATGGCTTCAAATTCATCAAATTTTAAAGGTCTATTATCCATCGCAGCAGGCAATCGGAATCCGTATTCTACTAAATTTTCTTTTCTACTTCTGTCACCACCGTACATTGCGTGTGTTTGAGGCACAGTAACATGACTTTCATCAATAATCATTAGATAATCATTAGGAAAGTAATCTAACAAACAGAAAGGTCTTGTTCCGGGTTCTCTGCCATCTAAATATCTTGAGTAGTTTTCAATACCAGAACAATAGCCTAATTCACGAATCATTTCTAAATCGAATTCTGTACGTTCTTTAATTCTTTTTGCCTCTAAGTGTTTTCCAATTTCATTGAAAAAATCTACCTGTTTCATCATATCTTCTTGAATCTGATGTATGGCATTTTGTAAAACATCCGGAGAAGTAACAAATAAATTTGCAGGATAAATACTTAACTCTTCAAAGGTATTTATCACATTATTACTCTCTAAATCGAATAATTCTATTTCTTCTATTTCATCACCAAAAAAATGAATTCGATACCCATTATCGCCATAAGAAGGATAAATTGTTACGACATCACCCTTTACCTTAAAAGTTCCACTCTTTATTTCATGCTCGGTTCTAGAGTATAAACTTTGTACAAGTTGATGTAGGAATTTTGTTCTAGAAAGTAACTGGCCTACTGTAACTGGAATTACATTTTTTTTAAATTCTGTAGGATTTCCAATACCATATAAACAAGAAACAGAGGCAACAACTAAAACGTCTCTTCTCCCAGAGAGTAGAGAAGAAGTAGTGCTTAAACGCAATCTTTCTATATCTTCATTGATAGATAAATCTTTTTCTATGTAGGTTCCTGTAACTGGAATATATGCTTCTGGCTGATAGTAATCATAATAAGAAACAAAATATTCCACAGCATTTTCTGGAAAAAACTGTTTAAATTCTGAATACAATTGCGCCGCTAAAGTTTTATTATGTGCTAAAACTAAGGTTGGCTTTTTCACCTCTTTTACAACATTTGCTACGGTAAATGTTTTACCAGATCCTGTTACTCCTAAAAGGGTTTGAAATTTCTCGCCATCAACAATACCATCAGAAAGTTCTTTTATTGCTTGTGGCTGATCTCCTGTTGGAGAAAATTCTGATACTAACTTAAATTCCATACTGTAAAAATACGGATACTAATTGTAATCTTATTTTCTTATGAGACTAAAATATCCAATTTTTTTTATGATGTTATCGTTTATGTCTATTATTTCTGCCTTATACCAATAGGTGTTAGAAATTTGTAATTTCCCATTAAAGGTACCATCCCATCCCTCACTATCAAAATCATCTATACTTCCTATAATTGTACCAAAGCGATTGTATATTTTAATTTGAATAGCTTTATAGAATTCTGCATCTAAACCTCTAATATTCCAGAAATCATTTTTGTCATCATCATTAGGTGTAAAAAAACTTTTAACTCCTAATACAGAAGCTGTTTTTTGGATAGGATTTTCACATGAATTAATATCTCTCACATAGATTGTTCTTAGGCCAGGCGTTACCTGAGTAAAAGTATAAGAAGTTCCATTACTAAAGAAATTTATATTATTTAAAGAGAACTCATAGGAACTATTTCCAGATACCGTAACAGCTACTATATTATTTGTTTCATCTTCAGTATCTACTAAAATATTAGAAAATATTGGTGGTGATGGATTTATAACTGAAAATATTTTGGTATTGCTACATTCTATATTGTTTTCTGTTTTAAACACAGTTAAAGAATATTCACCTAATGTATTTAATATAAAATTTTGATCTGTACTTTGGATATTTCCTAAATTATCCTTCCATTCAAAACGTTCATTACTGGCATCAGCAGAAATAATTACAGGAGGTTTTAAACTTGGTTTGTAGCAAATGGTATAGATCTTACTAATATTATTTGTTTTTGGAAGCTGATTTACTTTTAAATTAAAAGGTTCTATACCACCACAACCGATAGAAGTATCTACACGAACCCAAATTACAGTAGATTTAGATATAAGTTCTCCGTTTAATTCTCCCGTGGTAAGTTGTGCGCTTAGTGCATCTGGGTAAAACCTTATCTTATCAGTTGTATTTAAAGAGTTTTTTGTTCTAATATCAGGTTTTTTAAGATTTAAATTAAAATTCCCAAGATTTTCAATATCATTTTCATTTGAAATACTACAAGTATAAAAATCTTCTATCTCTTCTAATTTAACAAAAACTGACTCAACAAAGAAACTTTTAATTGTAGCACATCCGTTCATGTTGTAGATTTTAATAAAAATTTCATTTCTACCTGTATTTTCATAATTTTCAGGAGTACTTATTTCATTATTATTCTGTGCATCAGTAAAGCTTTTGTGATAGGTGATTCCATTTATTAATTTGAAAGGTGTAATTTCATCTTCAACAACTGTCAAATTAAAAAAATCTGTTCCGTCATTATCAATATCACATTGAATTATTTCGTTAAGACCAATTTCATAAGCACTTGGTGTATAAATTTCTATGTTTTTGAACACCTTAATTTCTCTACTATTTACAGTAATTGTGCAAGAAACAGTATAATTACCAGCACTAGTATATGTATGTTCTGATTTTATTTCTGTGGAAATAGGTGTACCATCTCCAAAATCCCATTCTGCTGCAGTAATAGTTGCATAGGTATCTATTTCAAATGATGTTTTTGTATCGAGACATCCATTTTCTGACAGTATTCTAGTTCTAAAATAAGATTGAATAAAGTTTGGCAACCCTAGTATTGATTTTTTTCCATTTAAATCAATTGTATTTTCAAAAAATGAAGCTACTGTTTCATCACTACTTTTTGGAGGTGTTACTTTACTTAAATAACCTTCCGAAGTTAAATAGATATTTCCGTCTTTTGCAAGCTGCATATAGCTTTCTCCTCTATTAGAAATATGGACTTCTTGTATATCATCTATTTTGGCTGTGTTATATTGTAAAATTATATTTTCTCCAGCATTAATGGTTTCTACATATGCATATTTAGAGTCTTTAGAGAATTCAACTCCATGCGCTTTTGGTGGTGCACCAATAGTTTGTGAAATTTTTAAATAATCGTAGCTACTCACCTTACCTGTTTCGGCATCAAAATCAGTTAAAATCGCATTGGTATAATTAGATAAAAGTAAAAAGGAACCGTTAGGCGAAGCTTTTAAAGCTCCTTGGTTATTTAAAATAGTAGCAGAGATAGTTGATGTAACAGGTGTTGTATTTACTCCACTTTCATCAATTTTAAAACTGTAAAAGGTATCGAATGCAGTACTCGTTGTTGATTGTTTTCCAAAAGCTATTAACCAAATACTTTTACCATCTTTTGCATGCACAGCAGTTAGTTTTTCTGAAACTAAATCAGTAATAGTTAAGTTTTTTTTGGTGACCTCACCTAATCCACCATTTTTATTTATATCTATAACAGAAAAATACAAACCAGGTTCAATAAAGTCTCCAATTGGTGGTGGATCATTTTTATCTTTAAGTGTAATTAGGTAATAAATATTTGTACTGCCAGGTTTTGGAATTATAATAGACGTTTGTAATACTTCGTTATCACTCGCTAAGAGTGCACCATTTTTCATTGTTGAATGGTTTGCATTAAAGACAGTAGCACCAGAAGTATAAAACAATAAATTACCATTTTTATCAGAAATTGTTGCACTACCATATGGTGTATTCATAATGCTGTTTAATAGCACAGCAGGCCTTTGGTTGTCGATAAATTTTATGGCTGCTTTATTACCAAAATACCAGTGCTCCGTTTCTCTTTGCGAAAAGGAATTTAATATTACAAAAAATATTAATAATGGGTTGAGTAGTCGACTTTTTTTCAGCATCTTATTTTCTTAGAAGCGAGAAGTTTCCTGTTTTATTAATTATTTGTTTCGTGTTATCTGCTGGTATCAATGTAATATTATACCAATAGTCATCTGAGGAAAGTTTTTTACCATTATAGGTTCCATCCCATCCTTGGCTATCGATTGGTATTTGTGCTACTAATTTTCCATATCTATTAAAGATATTTATACTACTGTTCGGGTAAAAAGTTTTGTTAGCCCCTTTAACTCTGTATGTATCGTTTCTACCATCTCCGTTTGGAGTAAAGAATTTCGGAAATTGAAGCACAGATACTTGCAGTGTTGCATCTGGTACACAACCGTTTTTGTCATTTACAATAATGGTATAAATTGCACCTTCTAAGTTTTCAAATAGCGGTTCATCTTGATATGATGTAGTTGTATTTTGATCATCATTTCTTAATGCAAATTGGTAATCTCCAGGTCCTAAGTCATTATTTATTACATCAATTACAATCGATAAGTTGTCTTCACTTCCAATATTGTTACCTTGATCTACAATGGTAATAAAGCTAGCTAATAAAATTGCAGGATTAGATTCTGTTATTACAATTGTTTCTGTTCTACTGCAGTTAGTTCCGTCAGTTGTTGTTGCCGTTACAGTATAGTTTCCACCGGTAGTAACGTTTAAATTATCTTCGGTACTAATTTCATTTCCACTAGCATCGTTCCAGATATAACTATAAATAGCTTCTGGATTTTCTACATAGATATTTTTAGGAGTATCATTTAAGCAAAGAATTTGAGCAGAATTTACCATAAAGTTTGGTAAAGAATTTACAATTACATCAAAAGTGGCAGTATTGTTTAAACAGGAAGTTGATTTATTTTGAATTCTAACATGTATTGTTTCTATGTTGTTGGAGTTTGTATATGGTGATGCAATTGGTAGGTCTCCAGAGTCTGCATCTGCTTGTGAAATATGAAAACTTACATTATAATCATCCGGGTCTTGAGCAACTCCAAGAAGGATAGGAATTTGACTTTCTAAATCTATATTTTGAATAATTCCATTTGCATCATCTCCATCTAGATCATTATCACAATAGGAGAGATTAGAAACTGCTGTAAAGGTAGGTTCTGGGTTTACAATTACCTGAAAGTTAGAAATATCGTTAACACACATTGTTAACGAATTGTAGATTCTTATATAAATGGTTTCTTTATAAGGAATTGTATTAGAATAGGGAGTACCCAATACATTACTACCATTTTGAGCTTCCAGAAGCGAATGGTGATAGGTTACACTATAGATTGTAGGATCTTGAGTTCCTAAAATTTCGTCTGTTTGCCCCTGTAAATTAATGGATTGTGAAAACCCATTTCTAGCAGAGCCATCGCTGTTGTCATCACAGATTTCTATATCTGTCACAAAATTAGCAATTGGTATCGGATTTACAATTACATTAAATGAATTATGATCTGTAAAACAACTCGTTTTATTATCTGTAACTCTGACGTATATTGTTTGTAAATCTCTAATTGTATTTGTGAAGAGGGAAGATTGTGGATCATTACCAGAGTTCGCATCTGTTTTAGAAAGGTGATAAGTTACTTTATAGTCTGCACTATTCTGAGTACCTAAGATTATTGATGTTTGACTATCTAAGTCAAAGCTTTGTGCAATTCCATTTGAACCATCACCATCATTGGTAGAGTCACATAATTCTATATCTGCTGGTTGGTTTGCAATTGGCACAGGGTCTGTTTTGAGATATAATTCTCCAGAACCGTTACAATTGTTATTATTTTTATTGGTAATTTTAAAGTAAATAGTTTGTTTGGTTACATTCGATGGGTATCCTATATTTCTATAATTTGAAATATCTGCTATTGCATTAATTACAGCAGTTCTATCTTCTTTTGTTTCAAAAAATGAAATTTCTAAATCGGGTTGTAAAGCTGGTGGGAAAAACGCTAAAACATCAGTATTAGCTTGACTAAAATCGAAATTAGTAATACCGTCTGTATCGCTATTTAAAGTTCCATCAGTACCGTCTTCCTGAAGAAAGTCATCACATATACTTGGAAAATTTTTATAATAATCTACATCTGCAGCTGCTTCTACTTCTAAGTTTATTTTAGAAATTCTATAACAGTTTTCTGAAGAAATTGTTCTTACCCATGCGTTTGCTGTTCTGTTTACTGGGTATCGTAATTTATCTATTACTTGAGGCGTTCCAAGAATAGCATCTGCTTGAGTTTCAAAATAGGTAAATGTTTCATTTAGATAATTTGTAGAAACACTAATTTCTGCTTCTGTTAGGTTTATCGTAGAAACTCTATCTAAATCATCATCACATTGCAGTAATTCTGCAAAGTCAGCTACTACGGGCAAAGTATTTACAATTAAATTAAATGCTTTAGAAGCATCAAAACAAGCTATGTTATCTACATTTTCTACACGTACATAAATTGGTTGCGTATTTACAGTTGTATTTTTGTAATTAGATGTTTTATCTATTACATCTAAAGAAGCATTTGTTTGTGCACCGTTTTCAGAAGTATGATATGAGACGTTGTATTGATTAGGGTCTAAAGTTCCTAATATTTCTGCGTCTTTACTTTCTAAGATGAAATCATTTACAAATCCATCTGTATCTGATCCTACAGAGGTGTTGTCACAAAAAGCATAGTCTAAAGGAGTTTCTGGAACGGGTAAACCGGTTACTGTTAATTTAAATGTAGTAAACGCATAACATGCATTGGGCGCGTTTATATTTTGAACTTTGACAAGAATTGTTTGAGAACTAAAAGGATCAGGATTTGTATAAGGGTTTGGTAAAAGAACATCATCGTCATCAAAATATAATATTTCAAATTTAGAACCATCAAGACCTGTTAAGATTTTATCTTTTAATTCATTACTTTGTAAATCAAAAGTATTAAAGCCATCGTTATCAGTATCACAGAAAATAATGTCTTCTGGTTGGGTTGCACTGGCTGCTTTAAAAACATTAATACTAAACGTACCATTAAATTCAGTATTGTTTCCACAATCATCCTCTAACGTAATTTTAAGATTATAAGTTCCAACGTCGGATATTTTAATTTCATCAAGTATTAAATCTGTGATTGTTGAAGATGAAGATATTTCGGTTTTTGTAGTTCCGTCGTTAAAAGTCCATTCATAATTTATATTAATACCTTGAACTTCTGCAGGACTAATCGTTTTACTTTGACCAATACAAAGTTGTAAATTTTGATTATTCACTGCACTATTAGTGTCTTCATCTTTTATTTCAATCTCTAAAAAGAAAGACTGTATAAATGGGGGTAAACCTTCTGTGGTTATTTGCCCATCTAAAGATAATCCATCTTCAATAAAATTAATTTCAGCAGCTTCTTTTTCTGGGGAATTAATTACTCCTAACCAACTTGTTCTGCTTCTGGCATAATATATTTTACCGTTAGATGCTAATTGTAAGGCTCCTCTATAACCTAAATTTGTTTCATAAATTAATGCTGCACTCGAGTTGATATCAGTAATATTTCTAGATTCTAAATTAAATTGAGTAATGCTTGCGTACTCAGTAGGGTTTCTTGTTCCTGTTGTAGGATTAATTTGACTGTAGGTTCCTGAAGAGATATATAGTTTTTTTCCATTTCTAGAGAATTCAGCCCCATAACCACCATTTGTAATTCCATTAATACTACCCCCATTTGTGATTTCACCCGTAGCAGCGTTAAAGTCAAAAATATAAGTTCCTGAAGATGCACTTGCGTTAACAAGAGTTTTTCCGTCAGGAGAAATTTTTAAATATCCTCTTAAGCTGTTTAAATTATTGTTATGAGCAGTTGTTATTGCTGCATTTTGCACCCCATTCCTATTAATTAGGTATGTATAGAAATTATTTCTATCTGCTGTTATTACCCAAAATGTATTACATGCATCACCTCTTACAGAGGTTATTTTTTCTCTTGCATTTTCAGAGTTATTTAACGCGTTATTTTTAGAAGTAATTGAACCCAATCCGTTATTTAAAGTCATGTCTACAATAGAGAACATAACTCCGTTTCCTGCCCCTCCATTTTGTTGGTTTCCAACAGTAAACACATAATAGATATTAGAATCTAAGGGTTTTGGAACTATGATGGCAGATTGAGCACTTGAAGAGTCACCTAATAATCCTGTTCCATTATCCATTACGGCGCCAGTTCTATCGAATACTGTTGAGCCATCGGTATAAAACTGTAAAATACCGTCAGAGTTAGAAATGGATGCAGACCCTTCATCTGTGGATAAGGATCCTCTCTTAATATTTGGTGGATTTGTACTAAAGTCTAGACCAGTGTTCTCTCCAAAATACCAAAAATTAGCTTCTTTTTGAGAGTATATATTAATTGCAAAAAATAGGAGTATTAAAGAAATTAATTTATTCATTTTACTATACTTCTTTTGTTAGATTCAAATATATTCAAAATAAATTATAATCTTTAATTTATTGTTGCCTGTTAAAGGCAAAATTACTAACAAATTCATGAGAAATCAAAGAGAAATAGAAATCTGATTGTACTATTTTCTTAGAAGCGAGAAGTTTCCTGTTTTATTAATTATTTGTTTCGT
>Ga0209502_10002943_pt1 | contig 13740 bp, 8 predicted proteins | sample ArcticOcean_MG_C_10_FD_187442 | JGI IMG/M metagenome (GOLD analysis project Ga0209502, IMG submission 187442) | Marine microbial communities from western Arctic Ocean - ArcticOcean_MG_CB11_90 (SPAdes) (version 2) | ecosystem: Environmental > Aquatic > Marine > Oceanic | place: Arctic Ocean...
GACCCTGGTCTATACCCTCAACTTCGTTGACCGAGTACTGATAGGCGTGGTGGCCCAGCCAATCATAGAGGAATTTAAACTCCAAGACTGGCAGTTTGGATTGCTGTCAGGATTTGGTTTCGCGCTGATGTACACGGTCATGGGTATACCCATCGCCCGCTGGGCAGAACGCTACAACCGGGTCAGGATCATTGCCGGTAGCGTGATCTTGTGGTCGCTGATGACCGCCTTGTGCGGAATTGCCAGCAGTTTCGTCGCCCTGCTGGTTTTTCGCATAGGGGTCGGCATCGGTGAGGCCGGCTGCACCCCCCCGGCCAACTCCATCATTGCGGATTATTTTCCGGCGCGCAGTCGCGCCAGGGCACTGGCCACTTACGCCATGGGCGTCACCCTGGGCGGCGTTCTCGCCAATGCCTTCGGTGGCCCTATTGCCCAGATGTTTTCCTGGCGTGAAGCCTTCCTCGCGCTGGGAATACCTGGCGTTGTCATAGGGTTTGTCGTGCTGTTCAGCCTCGAGGAACCTCCGCGTGGCTACTCTGACCTGCCAGGCACCAAGCACGAGGAGAGAAAAGGCCTGCGCGATACGTTACGGGAGTTATCCCGGAAAACCACCTTCTGGATGAATATCACCGCCGCAACTGTGATCGCCTTCGTTGGCTACGGTGTTGGCAATTTTTCGGCGCCATTTTTCCAGCGCACACACGGCTTGAATGTGGCGGAAGTAGCCACCCAGATCTCCGTTCCGCTGGGGCTCGCTGCCACCGTCGGGGCCTTGGCGGCAGGCTACCTGACCGAACGCGCCAGTGGCAGGTACCCCAATGCGGTGGCAGTGATCCCGGGGGTCAGCCTGATACTTTGTGTTCCCTTTTACTGGGTAGGTTTTTCCACTGACAGTGTCTCTTTCGCACTGGCATGTTTGCTGGTCGCGAATGTGCTGCACTACACCTATCTTGGCGCCCAGTATACGATCTGCCAGGGCGTTGCCAGTGCACGCTCCCGGGCCACCGCTGTCGCAGTTATGTTGTTTGTTGTAAACCTGATCGGTTACGGCCTGGGGCCAATCTTCGTCGGTTTTCTCAGCGACATGCTGATGAGCGGGCAACTGGAGTCGGTACAAGGCGGTGCGGTGATCAGCGCCCAGGCCTGTGACGGCACTCAGGCAGAACTGCTGGAAACACTGGGCGCGGCCCAGACAGAGGCCTGCCAGTCTGCCCGAGCGCAGGGGCTTGGCCAGTCGATAATGTATACCGTGACGCTTTACGCAGTAGGGGGCCTGCTTTATCTCATTACCCGCAAAACGTTGCAGAAAGATCTGACATCAAAACTGACCTAGGAAAACTCTAGCGGGTGCTGACAAGTAAACTGCTATAATCAGGCGATAAATACTGATAAGCGTCATAGGCTCCCACCCGATATCATTCGCTATGCAGTTTGGCTCTACTATCGATTCAATCTCAGTCACCGAGATATCGAAGACCTGCTAGCTGAACGAGGAATCACTGTCACCCGCGAATCGATCCGACATTGGTGCATCAAGTTCGGAGCAATCTACGCCCGGAGATTGAAGAGAAGGCATCATGGCTACGGCGACACATTCTACATCGATGAAGTCTTCGTAAAGATCAACGGCCAGCAGCATTACCTGTGGCGTGCTGTAGATCAGGACGGTGAAGTGGTTGATGTTTACTTACAGGCAAAGCGCGATGGTGCTGCTGCAAAGCGATTCTTCAGGCGCCTTATACGAAACAATGGCGGCGAACCCAGGAAAATCGTGACTGATAAATTGCGAACTTACGGTGTCGCTCACAGGGAACTGATTCCTGACACGATCCACAGTACGCAACAGTATGAGAATAATCGGGCAGAGCAATCGCATGAGGCGACTCGGGTGAGAGAAAGAGGTATGAGGCGGTTCAAGTCCGTGAAACAAGCTCGAGGATTTCTTGGTGCGCATGCCGCTGTTAGTAATCTGTTTAATCTTGGAAGGCACCTGGTTGGCGCTGAGCATTATCGGGATCTCAGGATAAGTGCGTTTGGAGAGTGGAGTAGGGCAGTGGCATGAATGAAGATGCCGACATTTCTGATTTCACAGAAGTTAATTTGTCAGTACCTAGGGCTGCGCTAGCAGCCTAACCTGTGATGCACTTGGAATTTGAAACCGCGCAAGGTTAACGGACTGATGTCACAACTTAGCCCGTTCACTGAGCGTTTCCGTCGATATTCAAGTTTGTTACAGCCAGGGTACAACGGTCGAATCGACTAGCGCATCGTGCTGACTAGAAACCGTCTGCGCCGGTCAAAAGTGCCCGAACTCGGCTGATCAGTTCATCGCCGCGAAAAGGCTTTTGTAGCAAATCATATTTTTCCGAGGGTATGTCGTCTAAGTGTGTTTTTGGGTGCCCGGAGATAAATAGCACCTTTGCATTCGGATGTATGACGCGTAAATGGGTCACCATCGTTGGGCCGCTCATCTTGGGCATGATGACGTCTGAGACTACAAGATCGATCGGGTGGTTGAGCTTATTGGCAATAGCGAGCGCAGCTTCACCATCTTCGGCTTCGAGTACCGTGAATCCAGCAGCGGCGAGATTAACGCTTACAAGCTTTCGGATAGAGTCCTCGTTCTCGACGACGAGAATCGTCCCACCGACGCTAGCGTCTTCGATCTCCTGAGCTTCATGACCCGATGTTTTGACGGGTAGAGCGGTCGATGGGAGTTGGATCATCACGCTTGTGCCTTCTCCCTCTGTTGTCTCAAGTTTAGTCCTGCCGCCCATCTGCTCGACGGCACCATGCACCATTGCAAGCCCGAGGCCTGTTCCACTGCCGATATCTTTTGTTGTGAAGAAGGGGTCGAACGCGCGCTCGGCAATGTCGGGACTCATCCCCGTCCCGCTGTCTGCCACTTCGACGAAAACAGCTCCTCCATCGGCGACAAGACCGGTACGGATCTTAACGATAGCCCCTGTTAGGCTTGCGTCTCGGGCATTAACGACCAAGTTAATAATGGCCTGTTCAAGGAGTTGTGGGTCAGCCTCGACGTTTGGTAGATCGTCGGCCAGATCAAGCTGCACAAGCGTTTGCTCGCCGATTAACCGTTTGAGCATGCCGCTGACGTTCTTAACGGTGTCCGATAAATTGATGACCCGCGGCGTGTAGGCTGACTCGCGCGAAAACGCCAGGAGCTGACGAGTTAGCGCAGCTCCCCGTTTTGCATTGCGCAGGATCTCGTTTGCCGCATCGGCTGGACTGTTAGTTGCTTGAGTGATGTCGTCCGCGTAGCCCATGATGACCGTCAGCAGATTGTTAAAGTCGTGGGCAACTCCCGCTGCAAGCTGACCAACGGCCTGAAGTTTCTGTGTCTGTTGTAGTTTACGTAGTAAATCCAGCTCGGCGGTGACATCTCGCAGACGTATCACGACCCGATGGTTTCCATCTAAACTATCATAACGGCGGCCTGTGGTTTCGATCCAGCGCCACACATCGTCATCGCCGACGTAGCGCACCGGCACACTAGATAGCATTTCATCGCCAGTGAACATTTGTGCAAAGAGGGCAGACTGCTCCTCCCGGTCAGAGGGCCAAATTCTGTCGGAAAGGGTTGAGCCTACGAGGTTCGTCACACCTAATACCTCGGCTCTGTTTTGACTGGCATACGTCACGTTCCCTGGCTGATCGATTTCGATGATCACATCGCGACTATTCTCGACAAGTGCACGGTAGCGGGCGCTCTCTTCTGCGAGCGCATGGTCGAGTCTCTTTCGCTCATCGTCAACGAGTTTCTCGCGTCGTTGGGCAGCCTTGCGAGTGATGTCGCTAGAGGCCAGAATCATAAAAGTAAAGATTAGGAAAATGATTGCGGCACGGATAGAGGAGGCGCCCGTGGCAGTGGGGCCAAGCTCGATAGGGTCCACAATTCCAGTAAACCACTGCAAAGCAACCCCAGCCAAAAGTAGTAAGCACGTAAGGAACCAGCCGAAGGCCGCACGGATCCCGACGACCTGAAGCGCTACGACTGGAACGAGACTAGTGAAGAAGAGAGCGGCCACTGCGGTACTTTGGGTTGTCACAACGACCGCGCAAGCGAAAACGAAGCAGATTAAAACCAAGAGATTTGCGGCTAAAAATGTGCGACTCGAAACGCGGGCTACGTAGGCTGTAATTGCTGCTGCAGTTGCCGCCACTGCACAAGCCCACCCGATCTGCTCGCTGGCCGATGAAAACTGTACCAAGGCCATAAAAGTAAACACGCCCATCACAACTAAACAATATCTGGCTACTTCCGGTCTTTCAGACGGGTTTTGCCCGGGATCCTCGGTGCTTGCCCAAATTTGTCGCAGGTTTTCAATCACTTAAGCGCCCTTTTTCTGCCTATTGTTAATCGCCATAAGTTTATCTTTACGTGCTGCTATGTTGCAAAGTGTCAGAAAAACTAGCGCGCCGGTATTCTTGTATCAAAATGTTCGTACGCTAGGCGGCCTAACCTAGAAGCAAATTAATATACAAATGATATAAGGTTTATATCATTTGTAAGTATAGGACAAATAAACGGCCTGTTGAGAGTAGGCTTCCTCACTGATACTGCCGACTGAACTGTAGAAATTCGCGAAATGCACCGATTGCCCTGCGTTTTGCGCTGAGGTGATCGCATAATTCATATTTTTTCATTCCTGAACGATAGCATACAACCGTCCGTGCCACGCGTGTTTCAGTCGCGTCCTTGCTGATTTGGGGCTGTGGATTCGCTTCCTGCGAAAAGAGGGAATGGCCCAGGGGGTGCTCGGGAGGGTGGCATCAGGTGCGATAGGATAGGGCTGGCTTGTTCCTTCTCGCGAAGATGAGCCAGAATTTTATCGATAACGTCCTGGTCCTCAATACGGGCGATGACCTTTACCTATCCACCGCAAGGACCGAAACCTCGATATCAATATTAAAAACTCGCCTGAGCCGCTGGGCCTAGGACATCGCGACGTGCCGTTCAGCGGGTGAGTGAACGTCAGTATTGGCAATTCGCTTCGCGCCTTTGCTGCGTTTGGCCGGTGTAACGAGCTCACGCCAGCTGTGATTGGGCGCCAGCACACCGTGGTAACGAGTGAGGTTAACTCTCGGTTTTGGCACTAGGGCCGCCAATCGGGCTTTGTGGAGCAGGTGGGTCGAGATCGCCCGGTAAATGATGCGCAGAGCCTTACCCATTGCCTGGGGATGGGCAGCGAACAGGTACCGTAGCGGAATGGAAAACTGATGACCCATTGGCGCAATGGCGCGTCGGGAAATACTTCATCCGAGAGAAGGGCCGCTGTCTCGGCCATGCGGCGGGCGCCACAGCTGGGGCAGAACCCGCGCTTCTTGCACGAAAACACGACGAGCCGCTCGAGCTGATACGTAGCGCAACGCACACGAAGAAACCCGTGTTCGAGGCGACCGCATTTGAGATACGCTTCAAATTCCTGATGGACATGCGGCGGCAGACTTCTACCCTGGGCATCTAATTGGGCAATCAGAGCAGGGTAGTGTTGCTCTATAAGTTGGTCGAGCAGAGTATGCTCTGGCCGATGGCGTTCATAGGTGACGTGACCAAGGGCATGCCCGTAAACAGGGGCAGTCCCTCCGTTGCCCGGTGGCAGCATGCTGCGTCGACTCCAACTTTTGCAGAGCCCACCTGCCAATCTTTTCTGGTCGACTCCAGCGGCAACTCACAGGAATCCATACTTGCCCAATGGTCAGCGCGTCACTGCTGGGTATCAGTAAGCTCTGCAAAGTCTGTTCAGATATGTTCTGGCCGTTGGCACTTTAGTTGGTGGAGACCAGGGGGTAGGGGGCTTATTACTTGCTGTCCACACGCATGATAAATATGTGGCCCCACTCGGGCCACCGATAGTTTCAATTCTACCTGCTCTGTGTCACTTGGTTTGGCGGTTCAATTGTAGCTACGGTAGTGTGCTTTGTCTCCGTGCCGTGAGCCAGTCGGTAAAGCGCCGGCAGCACCACAAGCGTAAGTAGTGTCGAGGAGATGATGCCGCCGATCACCACAGTCGCCAATGGCCGCTGTACTTCGGAGCCAATGCCGGTGTTCAGGGCCATCGGCACAAACCCGAGCGCGGCGACGAGTGCGGTCATCAGCACAGGGCGCAGTCGCGTCAAAGCACCTTCGACGATAGCATCATCGAGTAAGCGCCCGTGTTGTCTCAAATCCCTAATGAAAGACACCAATACCAAGCCATTGAGTACCGCGATACCGGAAAGCGCAACGAACCCCACAGCGGCAGATATCGAGAAGGGAATTTCGCGAAACATCAGGGCCAGGACGCCGCCTGTCAACGCCAACGGCACTCCCGAAAAGATGATGCCAGCATCGCGGAAGGTGCCGAGCGCCATTACAAGAAGCCCCAAGATCAGCACTAGAGTCACCGGAACGACAATGCTCAGGCGGTTCGCGGCTGATTGGAGATTTTGATAAGTACCGCCGTATTCAACCCAGTATCCGGCCGGTATATCGACCTGCTTAGCCACGGCCTCGCGTACGTCATTGACAAACGAACCCAAGTCTTGGCCGCGCACGTTGGCGGAAACCACCACACGGCGTTTACCATTCTCGCGATTGATTTGGTTGTAGCCGCTTACTAGCTCCGTTGTTGCGAGTTCGCCCAGCGGCACGAACCCGCCTTTCGCCAACGGCACGGGCAAACTCAGCAAACGGTCTGGGTCCGTGCGCAAATGCTCCGGCAAGCGCACCACGATGTCGACCCGTCGGTCACCTTCGTAGAGCTGTCCTGCCACGGTACCCCCCAGTGCTGTGGCGACTAGGCGCTGAAGTGCAGAAAGCGATACGCCGTATCGTGCCAGGGCTTCCCTGTTGGGCATGATCGTCAGGACAGGCAGACCGGTGGCTTGCTCGACAGCAACGTCAGCGGCGCCCGGCACCTGATTGATCGCGTTCTCAACGGCGGCACCGAGTTCAATCAGGGTGTCGAAGTCATCGCCAAAAACCTTGACAGCGAGTTCCGCGCGCACACCTGCGATCAGTTCATTGAAGCGCATCTGGATGGGCTGCAAAAACTCGTAGCGATTGCCAGGTATTGGCGTTACCTTGGCCTCGAGTTCCCGCACAAACTGGGCCTTTGGCTTATCCGGATCGGGCCATTGTTCACGGGGTTTGAGGATGATGAAGTTATCTGCCACGCTCGGGGGCACCGCATCGGTCGCGACCTCCGCTGTGCCTATCTTGGCGAAGACGTGCTCTACCTCAGGCAGTGCCTTGATCTCCGCTTCTAGTTGTTCCTGCATTAGCACGGCCTGCGCGAGCGACGTCCCGGGGATGCGCAGGGCATGCATGGCAATGTCGCCCTCATCGAGATTCGGCACAAACTCCGTACCTAGTCGAGTCACGAGCCAGCCACTGATCACAACCAGTAGCACAGCCAGGCCAACCACCAGCCAGCGAAACTGCAAGGATGCGAGCAGCACCGGGCGGTACAGGTACACCGCCCCGTTAACGATGATGTTTTTCTTTTCCCTGACCGGCTTTTTGAATAGCAGTGCGACAGCCGCCGGAACGAATGTCACAGAAAGGATCATAGCGCTGACCAGTGCGATGACAACGGTGATCGCCATAGGATGAAACATCTTTCCTTCGACCCCCGTCAGCGCAAATATCGGGATATACACGGCGGTGATTATGAACACCCCGAATAACGCCGGTCGAATTACCTCGTTAGTGGCGTCGAAAACAACCTCCAGTCGCTCGCGCAGTGCTAGTGGCGTTGCACCAGCCTGGCTCAGCCGCCGTAGGCAGTTTTCTACGATGATCACTGCGCCGTCGACAATCAGACCAAAATCCAGGGCGCCGAGACTCATCAGGTTGGCACTGACCCGGGTTTGTACCATCCCGGAAATCGTCATCAGCATGGCGACCGGAATCACTGCAGCGGTGAGCAGCGCGGCACGGATATTTCCCAGAAATAGGAACAGGACTACAATCACCAAAATCGCACCTTCGACAAGGTTGGTACGCACTGTAGCGAGTGTCTTATCGACCAGAGCGGTGCGGTCATAGACGGCAGTCGCTACTATTCCCGGAGGCAGGCTGGTGTTCACCTCCTGCAGCTTTTCCGCGACAGCGTTGGCCACTTCCCGGCTATTTTCACCGATCAGCATAAATACCGTGCTCATGACTACCTCAAGACCGTCTTGCGTGGCGGCTCCTGAGCGTAGCTCGAGACCAGGGCCGACCTGGGCCACATCACGCACTCGTACTGGGACGCTGTCGCTTTCACGCACTACTATCGCGCCCAGAGCCTCGATATCGTCAGCCTGTCCGGGTACGCGCATCAACCATTGCGACCCGTTGTGCTCGATAAATCCCGCGCCTTGGTTGGAGTTGTTGTCGGTCAGCGCCCTGATGACATCCTCGAAAGTGAGTCCCCGTGCAAGCAATTTCACAGGATCGGGGGCAACCAGTACTTCCTTTTTGAATCCTCCTATGGGGTTAATCTCCGCCACCCCGGATACCCGGAGCAACTGGGGCCGGATGATCCAGTCGTGTACAGAGCGCAGGTCAGTTGGCGTCACCGTGGAGCCATCGGCATTGCGGGCCCCTGGCGCGGCGCTCACCGTGAACATAAAGATTTCCCCCAAGCCGGTGGAGATAGGGCCCATGGCCGGTTCGAGTAGCTGGGGGAGCTCACCTTTGACCGCATTCATACGCTCGGCTACCTGCTGCCGGGCAAAATAAATATCGGTGCCCTCCTCAAACACAACGGTAATCTGCGACAGGCTGTAACGGGACACAGAACGGGTGTAGGAAAGACGGGGAATACCCGACATGGCGTTTTCCAAAGGGAAAGTCACCCGCTGCTCGACCTCTAACGGTGTATAACCAGGCGCCTCGGTATTGACTGTTACCTGTACATTGGTGATATCAGGAACGGCATCAATCGGTAGCCGGGTAAAATTCCAGGTCCCCAGACCGATGAGCAGGAGCACACCGAACATCACCAGGCCGGGGCGGGACAGCGAAAGTTTGATAATATTTGTCAGCATGGGAACGCCTTAATGATCATGTGATGCGCCGGACTTTTCGATGTCGGCTTTTAAGAGATAACTGTTTGTGGTGACATATCGCGTTCCCTGTTCAAGGCCGCCGAGGACTTCGATCCGTTCGCCATCCTGACGCCCCAGATCGAGCATCCGCACCTCATATTCGTCACCGATCTGGGCGAAAACCACACTGAAATCACGAAAGGCCTGTAAACCCATACGCTTTACTGCCAGTGGCACCGCGTATTCACCCACCTGGATTTCCCCTGTAACAAACATACCGGGCACCCACTTGCCGTTCGGGTTGTCCAGTACAACACGCGCCAAGACCGATTGATTGGGCTGAGTAACAATATCGATGCGGCTGATCGAGCCTTGCTGATGCAGATCTTCACCGGTAGCCATCACTCGCACCGGGACATTGACCACCACCTGAGTACGATCCTGCGGAAAAATTGCGAGTTCTGCCCACACGCTACTTGTATCGATAATGGTAAAGAGTGCTCGCCCCTCGGTTTGTTCTCCAGGATGTGCGTTGCGGTCAGTGATAACACCCGCGATCGGAGCAGTAATCTGAAATCGCGACAGACTCTCGTTACTCTCGACCGTCGCCAGGCGTTGCCCCTGGGTCACTAGATCGCCCACTGATACCGTGATGGATTCGAGCAGGCCGTCAAAGCGGGCAGTCACACGTCGCACGCTCTCCTCATTCGGGACGATACGCCCGTAGACCTCGACTGTTTCGAAGATGGTGGCGGGGCCAGCCAACTCAGTTTCCAGCCCGAACGCGGTTGCAATGTCTGGTGCGATACGGGTCCGCCCTTCGAAATTGTCGTATTCCCAGTGGTGTGTTTCTCCACCGTAGCGGGCGTCGATGGACACCACAAAAGAATGGGGTTCGTAAACCATCATATCTCCCCGCAGGAAGTCCTCCTGTTGCTGGAAGTTGATCTCGTCCTTGACGCCGCCCAACCGCGTTAGCGTAATGCGCAGATTCACTTCGCCAGGTGCAACGGGCTTACCCCCTTCTGTTACCCACGCATGAAACTCCGGCGGTACCCCGTTCTCGAAAATGGAAAGTTCAAGCGCGAAGTCGCCATCCAGCAGCAGGCGTCCTCCATGAGTCCCCTTGGTGATTACTGTCGCGGCGGATCCGCCGTGCGCACCTTCATCATTCTGTGTGTGATCGGTATGGTCCGGGGCAGCGCCGTCACAGCCAATCACACCCACTAAAAGCACCAGCGGTGCCAACCTTTTCAATAACTTCGTCATGTCAGACCTCATGGATTCTGGACTGCAGAAGGCATGGCCGCCCCGGTCAGTCGTTCTATTTCAATCAGACGTTGATGCGCTTCTACAGCGGCATCCAGCAATTCCATGCGTGTGGCAATTAGCTCCGTCTGGATCACCTGCAATTCGTAGTAACTGTAGCGGCCGGCTTCGTAGGCTCGTTGCGTTTCTATTGCAGCAATTTCCAAGCGTGGGAGCACTTCCTCCCGTAGCGTTACAGAACGATGCAAGCTGTGCTGTAAGGCCTGGTAGACCGCGAAAAGTTTTGCTTCAATTTGTAGACGGGTGGCCGCCCGATCTGCTTCGGCCATATCCAAATTGGCCCGCGCTTCGGCAACGCTGCCCTGGTTGCGATTCTGACTTGTCAATGGGATGACGACGCCGGCAACGAAAGCATTGTCGCCGGTAAGTTCCAGCCTGCGTATGCCAGCGTTAAAACGCCAGTCGGGTTTTGCCTGTGCCTCGGCCGATTGCAGCTCCGCTTCTCGTAACCGCCTTTGGCTCAGAAAGGCCAAGAGGTTGGGATTGCGATCTACTGCCTCAAGCAGACTGGTAAAACTGCCGGGTGACGGCAACCGATGAGGATCGCCTACAACCTTGCTGAAATCGGCTTGCGGCAGCCCCCATTGCGCAGCCAACCACCGTCTGGCCGTTTTAAGTTCATGGCTGACATCCTCTGTCGCCAGACGCACGCGTGCTAATTCGGCCTCCGCTCTCGCCAGGTCGGCGGCGGGCGTCCGCCCGGCAGTTGCTCGTTTGCGCACAGTAGCGACTGTCTGTTCTGCAAGAGCGGTAGCCTCATGCGATAAGCGGAGGCGCTCTTGGTATTCCAGGTTTTCCAGAAACAGATGAGTGGTCCTGGCAGTGGCGTCCAGACGATGGATTTCCTTTTGCGCTTCCAGCGCTGAAATACCCGCCCGGGCCGCGCTCACATACGCCTCTCGTTTTCCGCGTTCCAGTACCCAGCCAAGGCTTAAAGTCGTCTCCGTACCGTCAATACCCTGATAGTCGCCAGTGCCCAATGCGTTTTCGACAACCAATCCCAGCTCGGGGCTGGGCTTCACCTGCGCTTGCGTGAGGCGACCCTGCTGGGCCTGAATTTGGTAGCCGAATGCGACCAACTCCGGATTGTTCTCCAGCGTCCTATCGACCGCATCTTCAAGGCGAATACTGCTGACTGTGGCAGCTACCGTAATCTGACTAATACTAAGAAAGCTGAGCGCAATCAGCCCATGCCACGCCTTGGCGCGGTGAGTAAACAAACCCCACATATAAGTTTTCCCCGCGTCAGTATGACGCGATCATTGAGTGCGTAAAATCGTGAGTGGTCAGTGCCCACGGTGCAAGGGATATGACTTAGTTGGGGGTGGGCGGCGCGCGCAGGGGAGGACGCCAGCGATTCCGGCGACGAAGTGCACCAATTGGGGCAGGGCGTACCCAAAGGAGTTGCTGCGACCAGCCTAGTACAATTAACAGGATAGCGCAGATTAGTAACAATGGGATCATCTTTGCCCAGGTGGGGCTGAGTTGATCCAGAATTTGAACATCGATATCAGCACTGTGATCATGGCCTGAAGTATCGGCTTGGTGGAGGTGGGTGCCATGGTAAGGAGCATCATTCCCGTGAGTCTCTATATGCAGATGTAGCCCGCTCATTTGCATGGCTAGCAGGCAAAAAGATACAACGAATATGATGAGCAATGCTTTATTTTTCACCTATTGAATATAACGGAACACAAGGGCCAAGTCATTGATTGATTTCCGCACCCTTTCGCAATAGTCGCCCTTTGCTCTAAATCCAGTGTGACATTTATTGCCGACTTTTTCGATGGCATGGTTGTCCCGATGTTTCGAAGAATAGATCGGCTTGCAGTACTCACCCGACCTCTGATACCCGGTAGGACAGTTAGAGCCAGCCCGTGTCATTGCCTTGGTGTCAGATTCCAGCCTTGCTTGCAGTGCCGCGAGCCAGAGCGCCCATCGCCAGGAGGGAAGTTGACACCGCGCTTCTCGATCACTATTGGCACGGTCTTGATTGATGGGCTTGCAGTAGTGGCCACTGGAGGTATAGCCCACGGGGCAATCCCCATTGGACTGGGGGAAGGAGTTTTGCGCTACAGCCAGGCCAGTGTAAGTAGCAGATTGAGTATAATGATTTGGAGCATATGGGTATCTCCGTGACGGTTATAGGATAGCGCAGGGAAGACGAGGGTGCCTGCTAGGGGAAATGTTGCCAGATTGGAAAAACGAGGTGTATGGATGAGCACGGGTGACTAAATTTGTTACGCTGCTAAGGCATTGAATTTATACTGATGTGAAGATATAAGACGAAAAGAGGCACATGCGAAATATTTTTGATCAATTGATAATAATGATTTTGAATATAAGACTATCTTCGTGATTAATTAGGGGTGAAACTCCAGTTATTAGTAGTATGTTGTGCGTCCCTGACGTTCTGGAATATGCACCACCTTTTATATTAACCATATGCTCCGAGTATAATAAGTCTGGAAAAACGACAGAATATAAACCCTCTGGAGGAGTGTTATGGTGCGTAGTTGAAGGGGAATATTCTATCCCAGAACATTGTAAGAACTGAGTGCCTACACCGGTGTCGAGTTGTGCGCGAGCATTGAGAAAACACGGAGTAAGAGAGCGAGTGAGGCGACGATCCAAAGCCGTCACGCAGGCTCAACGGTTCTTGGATGAGCGGGCTTGTAGAGACCGATTTATCCAATCGTAGACGACACTTAATAGGGCAAAGCACTATTGATTCAATCGCAGCTATCGTGATCTAGGGAGAGGCGCCTACATAAATATAGCTGTTGGCAGGCAGAATGATATCGTTAGCTAATGGCGGCTGGCAACATCTAAACTGCTAACGGCAACTCGAATAATGTGTCGACGATCACAGACACAAGTGCGGTAACATTTCCTGCCACAGGCGATACCAGCCCCATCACGACCACTGGGTTAACCAATGGCACAGAATATTTTACGCCTATTATTGGAATGAACTAACTAAATTCATCATGACTGCCGTAGCACTAATAGAGCTCCCTATCATGATCGCTCGATCACTCCACTGCATACCAACAAATACCCAACCTGCAGCGCTCAAAATATAGGCAATTTGTCCCTGAACAACGAAACCCGCAGACATCAAGAAAATCCCACTAACGGAAAGAAAGGTCGCCATCCATTTAACATACCAATCTACAGTCCCCGTAGGCGTAGTAGATTTAAGGTCATCATTTTCCGCCTGAACTTCTTTAAGCTCATCCATTAGGCGTTTTTTCTCAGTGGCCAACTCCATGGCTAAACGTCCAGCTCTGCTGGTAGGACCAACTGGCTGGTGTAATTCTGCTGCAATATAAGTGACATCGCGATTCACTGGATCTGCGGGATTATGCA
>Ga0209502_10002952_pt1 | contig 13720 bp, 13 predicted proteins | sample ArcticOcean_MG_C_10_FD_187442 | JGI IMG/M metagenome (GOLD analysis project Ga0209502, IMG submission 187442) | Marine microbial communities from western Arctic Ocean - ArcticOcean_MG_CB11_90 (SPAdes) (version 2) | ecosystem: Environmental > Aquatic > Marine > Oceanic | place: Arctic Ocean...
CTCCTTCCATCACTTTATATTCACCACCTCTCACTAAATACTCTCCATCAAATTTTTTAATAATATCAACTATTTTTAAAACATATTCTTCATATGCTTCAGGATCAGTAATATTAATATTAAAGATAACGTATCCATTCATTTGTTTTTCTCCTTTTTATTATTTAAAGTATTTCTTAAATATTGCAGCTGACAAATTGTCTACAACTTAAAATCGTGATCAAATATTATCCCAAAAAAACTTAGCTAAATTAATTTTTGTTAGTTTGTAATGAGTTGCAAGGCCTGTAGGGCTTGTAACATTAATATCTCCAATTAATTGAGCTTGTACAAAATCAACTCCCGCAAAATATATATTATTTTTTTTTAATAAAATTGCAACTTCTTTGCTAATTTTTATTTCTTTTCTCGTAAGTTTATCAATTTTAGCAATAGCACCTTTGCTCATGTTCGATAAGATGCTGTTTTGTTTTGGAACTCTTGAAATTGATCCTTTAATTTTTCCATTAATTATAAATACTCTTCGATCTCCTTCAGAAATTTTGGGTAAAAATTTTTGAAATATTACATGATTGTGTTTTTTTAAATATTTACTAATTATTTTACTGTTAAAACTTTTTAATAAAATTACTTCATTGCCACTGTAACCATTAATAGGTTTTATGATTACTTTTTTATGTTTTTTAAAAAAAATTTTAATTTCATCTATATTTTCACTTATTAGTGTTGAGGGCATATATTTAATTAGCTGTATCGAAAAAAGTTTTTCAGGAACTTCTCGAATAGATTTTGGATGATTAATGATTTTAACTTTTTTAGAAATATGCTCTAGAATAAAAGTGGTATTAATGTATTGCTGATTAAACGGTGGTTCATTCCTTATTAATAAGACTTTTGCTTTAGAAAGATCAAAGTTTAACCTCTTAGTAATTTTATAAAACTTCTTATTTCCTTCTAAAAAAGTTAATTGAAAACATTTTACAGTAACTCTTCCATCTATAAAACTTAAGTTCTGAGGCTCGTAATAATAGATTTGGTAGCCTCTTTTTTGAGCCTCCAAAGCTAAAAATAAAGTTGTGTCGGTTTCTATGTTTATGCTTTTTAAACTAGAGCCCTGAATAGCTAAAATCTTCTTTTGCATTATTAAAAAAATCTAAGTTACCTTGTTTATTAAATTGTTCTAATAGTAGCTGAGCTCTATTAGTTTTTCTATCAATGATATCCTCTAAATGTTTAAGATATATTGTTTCATTTTTGCCACTTGAATTTAATTCTTTTCTTTTAATTAAACCAGATTTTGCAATATCCAAAAATATTTTTCCCCATTGATATAATTTTTTTCCTCCAAGTTCAGTCTCTAAGCCTTTTTTAGGAGACTGCAAATAGGCTTCCATAACATCTTCTTTCTTCCAAGATTTAATAACATCATAACTTTCATCTAATGCTCCATAAAGAAGTCCAGTGAAAAAAGCTGGGCCATTACAAATACATCCCCAGTCACATGTATCAATAGATCTGACTTCTATAAATTGTTTTAATCTAACTTCAGTAAAAATAGTTGCTAAATGTGTTTCAAAATCTTTGATGGATGCTTGGATTCCTTTGAGAGGTTCAAATTTTCCCTCCATAAAGTCTTTAAATGTTTGACCGTTTGGTTTGATATATTTTTCTTTATGAACCACAAAAAGTAAGGAATAATTTATTACATGATCTAAATACTTTTCAAAATTTAAATCCTCAAAAGTGATAGGCATAATTCCACCTCGAGCAGTATTCTGCCAAACTTTATTTCTATACGAAAGATATCCTGTAGATTTTTTATTTGCAAAAGGAGAATTAGCAAAAAGTGCAATGGTTAAAGGGGTTAAGTAGTTTCCAACTTTAAATTTTTTTTCAAAATCTTTTTCTGAAATATAATCGTAATTAATTTGAATACCTGATGTTTGATACATCATTTGTAAGCTTAGCGCGCCACCTTTTGGCATTTCGCTAGTCATGATTTGGTAGCGTTCCTTTGGGTTTTGGGGTATTTCATTTAAGTTATTAAACGGATCAAACCCTATTGAAACTGTATTAATATTTAAATTTTTTGAGGCTTCTTTAATTTCATTAAAGTGTGTTGAGCTTTCACTGCATACTGAGTGAATATTTTTTAATGGTGCCCCTGAAAGTTCATACTGTAATCCAGGTTCTGTTGTTATTTGTTGTTTTCCTCTTTTAAGGCCAATAATATTTTTATTTTCATAAATAGGTTTCCAATTAAAAGCTTCTAAGTTTTTAAAAATTTTTTTAATTTGTTCATAACTAGCTCTTTTTTTTTCTTTTCCAGTAAATAAAAATTTTTCATGCTCTACGCCGATAAGTAATTGGTCTTCTTTTTTTATACCTTGATTAAAATAATCTATTAATTGATTTTTGGATTGAATTATTGACATGCTTTAGAAACAGTTTTTACTGCTAAAGCCTAGTATCACATTGTTTTGGTTTATTTCAAATTTTCTTTCACATTTTATTTTTAACCTTTTGCTTAAATATACGTAATATCTGCTTCTTGTTTTTCCAAAATCAATACGATCAGGTTTACCTAGAGAAGAAGTTAGTTTAGACTCAGTTTTTCCAATCCACTTGCTAAGTTCCTGTTCTTCTTTCTCAGTAGCCTCGTCAACTTTTGTAATGATTGTCTGACAGCTCAAAAAGTTTGATAGAACCAATGTTAAAAAAAATATTCTATAAAATTTTTTCATTTTCAACCTTCTATAGAATATAACTTAATCTTATAAACAGATACATTACCTTTAGGTTGTAATTTGCAATTATTACCGAAGATTTATTAGCTAATGTGCGGTATTTAAGGCCAACAAGGAGATTCTTATGTTTGAAAAATATTTTAACTATAAAAAAAATAAGACGACTTATAAAACTGAAGTGTTGGCTGGTGTTACTACTTTTTTAACAATGGCTTACATAATGTTTTTAAATCCTTTTATACTATCTGGCGAATTCGCTGGACCTGAAAAAGGATTTTTTGATTTTGGTGCGGTATTTACCGCAACTATAGTGGCGACCGCAGTAGCTTGCTTCATTATGGGTTTTTACGGTAAGACTTGGCCTATTGGTCTAGCACCCGGTATGGGCATTAATGCCTTTATAGCTTTTTACGTTGTAGGAACGTTAGGTTATACGCCTCAGGAGGCTTTAGGTGCAGTTTTGGTAGCAGGGATATTATTTCTAATAATATCTTTAACACCAATTAGAGCTTGGTTAATCAATTCAATTCCTAGAAGTTTAAAACTAGGTATTGGAGCTGGCATTGGTTTATTCTTAGCAATCATTGGACTAGAAATTATGGGAGTTGTCGTAGACCACCCTGTAACGTTAGTTACAATAGGTGATATGAAAAACCCTTTAATTCTTTTAGCCTGCCTTGCTTTTGTAAGTATGGTTGTGTTAGAGGTGTTAAAAGTTAGAGGTAATATCATTATTGGAATACTAGTTTTTAGTATTATTGCTTGGGCTACGGGATTAGCTAAATTTAATGGTGTAGTGAGTATGCCTCCGTCAATGACTTATCTATTCGATTTTGATCTTGGCGCTGCTTTTACAGCTGGTATGTCCACAGTGATTTTTACTTTATTGTTTATCGATTTTTTTGATACGACGGGTACTTTAACATCAGTAGCTAACGTAGCTGGAAAAGTTGGAAGAGATGGAAAAATAAAAGACATACATAAAGCTATGATGGCTGATAGTGTTGGAACAGTTGCTGGTTCTTTAATGGGTACTTCTACTGTGACGAGTTATGTTGAGTCAGCTGCAGGAGTAAAAGAAGGTGGAAGAACGGGAATGACTTCGGTTGTTATTGGTTTTTTATTCTTAGCTTGTTTATTCTTGTCACCTCTTGCAACCAGCTTACCTAAAGAAATTGATGGTGCTGCCTTACTTTTCGTATCGGTTTTATTTGTAAGAAATATTACAGATATTAAGTGGGACGATATATCTGAGTCAGCTCCTGCAGTATTAGCAATGATAGCTATGCCACTTACTTACAGTATCAGTAACGGTATTGCTTTATCTTTTATTGCGTATGCTTTAATTAAAATTTTTACAGGAAAATTTGTTTCTACATCGCCTGCAATATGGGTTATTGCAGCGTTGAGTGTTGCTAGTTTTTATGTAGCTTAAGAATTGAATCTTAAGGGCTGGTGAAAGCTAGCCCTTATTTTCTGGTCTACTCTATTTTAAAGTAACAAATTCCTCTGCAGAAGTTGGGTGAATAGCTGTTGTTTCATCAAAGTCCTTCTTGGTGGCCCCCGCTGTTATAGTAATAGCTAAACTTTGAATGATTTCAGGACTATCTTGACCCAACATATGAATTCCTAAAACTTTATCTGTTTTTTCATCAACCAATAATTTCATTAGGATTTTAGGCTTTTTATCAGCAAAAGTATATTTCATAGGTGAAAACTGAGTTTTAAATATTTTGACCTTATGGCCCAATTTTTCAGCTTCCTCTGTAGTCATGCCAACTGTAGATAGGGGCGGATCTGAGAAAACAGTAGAAGGTACATTTTTATGCGAAGCTGACCGTTTATTATTACCAAATTCACTATCGGCAAACGCATGACCTTCTCTTATTGCAACAGGAGTTAAATTAATTCTATCAGTTACATCTCCTATTGCAAAAATATGGTCAACATTTGTTTTTGAGAACTCGTCAACAATAATTGCTCCATTTTTTTTCTGCTCAACATCAGTTCTATTGAGATTTAATTGATCAACATTAGGTGATCTGCCCAAAGCGGATAAAACACAAGTTGATTTTATGTTTTGTCCCTGTTTTGTTTTAATTTCTAACCCTTCTTTTGTTTCAATTATATCTTCAATATTTGTGTTAAATTTTATATCAATTCCTTTTTTGATCATTTCCTCTTGAAGTAAATTAGTTAAGTCTTGATCAAAACTTTTCAAAATTCTTTCGCCTCGATAAACTAAGGTTGTTTTAACCCCTAAGCCATTCATGATACAGGCAAATTCAACAGCGATATAACCGCCTCCTAAAATGCAAATATCTTTAGGTAATTTTTTAATATGAAAAATATCATCTGATGTAAGAACTTTATTTTTTGTCTTGTAAGCTGGTTTATTACAAGCTCCTCCTGAAGCTATTAAAATTTTTTCCCCCTTATACTCTTCATTGTTTATAAGAATTATCTCTGAATTTTTAAATGATGCATAGCCATCTATACGATCAACTTTATTTTTTTCTAAAATAGATTTATAAATATTATTTAATCTTTCAATTTCTTGATCTTTATTTTTAATTAATATCTGCCAATTAAAAGAAGTTTGTTCTGGCAACTCCCACCCATAAAACTTAGCAATATCAAAATCATTTTTAAACTGTGCTGCGTAGGTAAATAATTTTTTTGGAACGCACCCTCTATTAACGCATGTACCACCATAATTCAAACCTTCAGCAATCAAAACTTTAGCGCCATAATTAGCTGCTATTCTTGCAGCTCTAACTCCGCCAGATCCAGCGCCAATAACAATTAAATCGTATTTTCTCATAAAAAAAATTTTGCAATTATGATAATATTTATTTTTTGTGTTTTTTTATCAAGTCTTCAATTTTTACTTCTTCATAGTTTTCAAAAGGTTGCACAATCCAAGGATTGTCTTTCAGTCTTTCCGCACAATAGTCAGGCTCAAAAGTAGAATCTAACTTTTTCCAAAGCACAGCTGTTTTTATAGACTCAATATTATTTTTTATGGGGGGATATTTTTTTAACCATTCAATGCTTTTATTGAGTGTAATACCTGTGTCTGAAAGATCATCACACAAAAGTAATCTACCTCCCATATCATGTACTGTTGAACTCATTTCTCTTGAAAAAACTAGTTCTCCTTGCTGATCCTCTACACCTGTCCCAGTGTAAGATTCTACGGCAAGATACGCGCATTTAAGCTTAAATATTCTGCTCAATACATCTATGATTGGAGCTCCCCCTCTCATTATACCTATAAGCATCGTTGGCTTAAATCCACTTTCGTGAATTTTAACTGCTAATTTTTCTACTATTAGATTATATTCTTTCCAATCTACGATAAGTTTGTTGTCCATAGAAAAAACTAAATTATTTTAGAGGAGATGTAAATGAAAGGATATGTAGTAACTGTTTATAAGATTATAAAAAATGAAGACGTTTTAAAAAACTATGCTGCTAAAGCTAGAGAGGCAATTGATAAATATAAAGGTAAATTTTTAGTAAGAGGAGGAAAGAAGATAACTACGGAAGGTGATGAATCCCCTAGAACTGTAGTTATTGAGTTCCCATCTTTTTCTGAGGCTGAAACATTTTTTTATTCAAAGGAATATCAGGATGCCCATGCTATTTTAAAAGACACGGTTGTACGACACCATCAAATTATAGAAGGTACCTAATATTGAATTGGCTCATCATCTATCGATCTCCAAAGGTACCATGTGGCAACAGAGCAGTAAGGTGTAAACTTTTTGTAAAGTTTATCTAAAAATACTTTTGGTGGGTAATATTTTTTTTTATAATTATTTGATACCGCTCTTAAAAGGCCAATATCTTGTAAGGGCCATATATTAGACCTATTAAAAGTAAATAATAATATCATTTCAGCAGACCATCTTCCAATCTGTCTAAGACTTGATAGGTACACTATCGCTTCTTCGTCGTTCATTTTATTTATTAAATTAGGTTTAAAAGTTTTATTTATTATTTTTTTGGACAAATCTTTGATGCCTCTAACTTTTTGCCTGCTAAGCCCACAGCTTTTTAGGCTAGCCCTAGATAATTTGTTTACCGTTTTTGCTGTAATTTTATTTTTACATTTTTTCTTAAACCTTAAGAAGACCGAATTTGCTGCAGCCACACTTATCTGTTGACCAATAATACTTTTACATAAAGAGAAAAAAATGTCATTACGAGTGACTAAGTGTCCATCTTTATAGTCGCTGATTAAATTTTTAACAACCTTATCTTTTTTAGACAAGTATACTTTGGCTTTGTTCCAGTAGGTTGGGGGTTTTTTCATGATCTAGGAACAACGATTTCTTTTTTTAATTTTTTTTCTCTTATAAAAATTATTAAAGAACTTAATAACACAAGTGAGGCACCTGCTAACATTAAAGGTTTTGGAACTTCTCCCCAAATTATGAACCCAAATGTTATTGCGTAAACTAAACTTAAATATTTAATTGGTGTTACTAAAGAGGCTTCGGCTAATCTATAACTTTGTGTTAATAATAAATTTGCAATACTTCCACACAAACCCATAATTATAAACAAAACTAAATCTTTTGTAGTTGGCATTATCCATCCGAATGGCAAAGTACAAAGACCTATGACTGTACAAAGAGCTGTAAAATAAAAAGCTATTCTATAATTTGGCTCAGTTTTAGATAAAGCTCGAACACTTATTGCAACACCAGAAAAAAAAATACAAAATAAAATAGGTGATAAGTAATAATAATTAAGTTCAATAAATGCAGGCTGAATTATAAGAATCATTCCTATAAAACCTAAAAAAACTGCAGACCATCGCTTGATCCCAACTTTTTCTGATAAAAATATAATCGATGCAATAGTTACAAAAATTGGCCCACCAAAAGTAAGTGATACTACATCGGCTAGGGGTAAATGCCTCAATCCAAAGAAAATACAAATGAAAGCTATTGAGCCACAAATTGCTCTAAAGGCATGTAATCCAGGTCTTGTTGTTTTATAAAAATTTGTCCATTTATCTTTAGGTATGATTAAAAAAATAGGGATTAATCCAAAAAAAAATCTAGCAAAAAAAACTTCTCCAAATGGATAGTAATTTAGCCATTTGACGCATATATCCATGATCGCGAAGCACATAACGCTTGCCACCATATATAAAACTCCAGTTTGATTTTTTGTAAGCAATTGAATATCCTTTATCTTTTTTAACACATTAAATTAATTATGCAAAAATCTTACTTAGCACTTGGGTGCTTTTGGAAACCAGAAGAGACTTTTCGCCAATTAACTGGGGTTATAGAAACTGAAGTCGGCTATGCCGGAGGTGATAGAAGTAATACTAATTACGAAGAAATTTGTACTGGCAAAACTGGGCATGCAGAAACCGTAAAAATAAATTACGACGAGAAAATTATTTCTTATGAAAAATTGTTAGAAGTTTTTTTTAAAATTCACGATCCTACTCAAAAAGATATGCAATATCCTGATATGGGAACTCAATACAGAAGTGAAATATTCTATGAAAATGAACAACAAAAAAATACAGCAGAGAAATATAAAAACTTATTTAATGAAAAATTCGATGGAAAAATTGAAACTAATATTTCAAAAATTAAAAACTATTGCAAGGCAGAAGAGTACCATCAAAAATATATAATGAAGAGAAATCAATAGTGTCATTAGTTAATACTAATTGGCTTGAAAAAAATTTAGATGAAGTAAAAATCTTAGATGCAAGTTGGCATATGCCGAATACAAATAGAGATGCGTATAAAGAATTTTTAAGCGAACATATACAGAATTCACAATTTTTTGATTTAGATAAGATTTCAGAACTTGATTCGACTTTGCCACATATGTTGCCGACTAAAGAAAAATGGCAAAAAATAATATCTAACTACGGTATCACTAATCAAGACAGAATAGTTATCTACGATAATTCTGATATTATTAGTTCTTGCAGATGTTGGTACATGTTTGTTTATTTTGGCCATGATATTAGTAAAGTTTTTATTTTAGATGGTGGTCTAAAGAAGTGGAAAATTGATAAAAAAAAAATTATGAGTAATTTAAACTCAAATAATAAGTCTAGCTACATCGCCAAAGAAATTAAAAGTTTAGTGTTAACCAAGTTACAAATTGATAAAAATTTTAGGGGAAATGATTTTCAAGTTGTGGACGCTAGAGGGATAAAAAGATTCGAAGGTACTGAGCCTGAACCACGTCCTGGTTTAAAAAGTGGTTCTATTAAAAATTCAATAAATTTACCATTTACTGAATGTATTAATAAATTAGATCATACATTTAAACATAGAGATGAATTGATAAAAATTTTTGAGCATGTTGGTATTAGACCTGACAGACAACAAGTTTTTACCTGTGGGTCTGGTGTTACTGCGTGCATTTTAGCTATGGCTAATAAAATTATAAATGATAAAAATCCAACAATATACGATGGATCTTGGTCGGAATATGGACTTAAATAAAAAATGAAAACTACTGGCAAAATTAAAACATTATTAATAATTATTTTTATTATTATTTTTTCTATAATTGCAGCTAGACACTTTGTTGGCCTGCATTTTAAGAAAAAATTTAGTGTTAGACCACCACCTGGCGTAATCGTTGCAACAGTTGAAAAATCTATATTTTTCAAGAGTATAGAAACTTTTGGTACTGCGATAGCTCAAAATTCAAAAACTTACAGGATTAAAAAAGAAGAAATTAGAGAGAAACTTAATATTGAAGGTAGATTTGTCAAAGTGGGAGACATTATAGCCACGTTAAAAAATGACGAGCAAGTAATTGCTGAAATTGAGGGGAGACTTGGTAAAAGAGAAATAGCCCAGGGTGTACTAGGTACTGATAGTTTAATTATTACATTAGACGATCTTAAAAAAATTGTTATAGACATTAAGGTACCTGAAAATTTTGTTGGTATTTTAAAGCCTGGACTTAAAGCAGAAGTATCTTCAACAGCATTTAATAAAAATTTTAATGGTATTATAGGATCAGTCAGTTCACGTGTGGATCCATCTACGCGTTCAATTTTAGCAAGAGTAATAGTCGATAACTCAAAATTTGAAATCATACCTGGGCAATTATTAACTGTAAAAATTATTTATGATGAAATTCAACAGATTGGTGTTCCAGAAAGTTCCGTTACAATTCAGGGTAAAACTGCCTTCGTATATGTTGTTAGTGGAGAAACTGTAGATAAAACTAATATACAAATTGGAAAAAGAAATTTTGGAAAAGTATCTGTTTTAGATGGAGTATCTGAGGGAGATCAAATTGTTACTGAGGGTGTCTCGAAAGTTAGAGATAAAAGTAAAATAAAAATAATTAAACAAAAAAACAGATAATGTTTTTAACAGATTTATCTATTAAGAGACCCGTTGTAGCCTCAGTAATGAGTATAATTTTAGTTATTTTTGGAATAATAACTTTTCAAGAAATTCCAACAGATGAGTTACCTGATGTTCAGCCTCCTGTTGTAACTATTCAAACAGATTATAAGGGTGCCTCTGCAGAGATAATAGATACTCAAATTACACAAAAAATAGAAGATTTTGTAGGAGGTACTCCTGGATTAGAAACAATAGACTCATTTAGTGAAGATGAAAGCTCTAGAATTACACTAACATTTGAAACTAGTTTGGACCTTGATGATGTGACTAATGATGTTCGTAGTTCTGTTGCACGTGTAGTAGATAATCTACCTGAAGGTGCAAAAGCACCAGAAATATTTAAACAAAGCGCAGGTATGAGGACAACAATGTGGTTGTCTTTTAGTTCAGAAACAATGACAGATCTTGAATTAACAGATTATGCAGATCGTTTTTTAACGGATACATTTTCAACAGTTCCTGGAGTTGGAAGGGTTAGGCTGGGTGGTGAAAGAAAAACATCTCTTAGAGTATGGCTGGATCCAATTGCACTAGCAGCTAGAGACTTAACAACACAAGAAGTTGAACAAGCTTTAAGAAAAGAAAACGTTGAGTTTCCAGCTGGTAGAATAGAGTCAAAAGATGTCGATTTAACGATAAAATTAGATAAAGCTTACCAAAACCTTAAAAATTATAAAAAATTACCACTTAAAAGAGCAAAAGATGGTTCTGTTATAACTTTAGAAGATGTTGCTAGAGTAGAGGTGGGTGCGGCATCAACCAGAACTGTTTTTAAAGGGGATGGAAAGCAAGTGGTAGGAATTGGTATTTACCAGCAGTCGGATGCAAATACTATTGATGTAGCTAGTGGAATAAAAAAAAAGATTAAAGAAATAAGACGAACATTGCCAGAAGGTACAAGTCTTGAAGTTTCATTTGATCGAAGTAGATATATAAAAGCTGCTATTTCGGAAGTTTATAAAACTCTTTTTGTTGCTTTAATTTTAGTTACCATAATAATTTATTTATTTTTAGGAAACATTAGAGCACTAATTGTACCCGCTGTAGCATTACCTGTTTCTTTAATTTCTACTTTTTTGGCAATCTATATTTTTAATTTTTCTATTAATTTATTCACTCTAATGGCCTTGGTTCTTGCGATAGGAATTGTAGTAGATGATGCAATAGTAATGTTGGAAAATATTGTTAGAAGAATTGAGCTTGGTGAAAGCCCTCTAGTTGCAGCTTACAAAGGTGCTAAACAAGTATCATTTGCAATTATAGCAACTACAGTAGTTTTGGTAGCTGTGTTTGTTCCTTTAGTTTTTATTAAAGGTATTACAGGTGTTCTTTTTACCCAGACTGCAATAACTTTAGCCTCTGCCGTTATCATATCTAGTTTTGTTGCACTTTCTCTTAGTCCTATGTTGGCTAGTAAATTCTTAAAAAAAAATATGGAAAAATCTAAAACTGTAACTAGATTTGAAAAATTTTTAAAAAGCATTACCATTGCTTATAGGCAATCTTTAATTTTATGGATAAAAAAGAAAAAAATAATCATTTCTTTTTTAGGAATAACATTAGCATTAACTATATTTTTATTTAATTTTACACCTAAAGAATTAATTGCACCTGAAGATAGAGGAGCTTTTTTTGTAATCATAAAAGCACCTCAGGGTTCTGGCTTTAATTTTACAAAATCTAAAACAGAAGAAATTGAAGCAATGTTACTTCCAGAATTAGGTAAAGGTGAGTATCGAAAATTAATTATGAGAGTGCCAGGTTTTGGTAAATCATCAAAACAGGTTAATAGTGGTTTTATTATTGTTCTTCTAGAAGATTGGTCAAAGAGAAAGCGGCACGGTGTAAAAATATTAAGAGAATCTTTTGCTAAAATAGGTCGTGTTCCTGGTGTCCTTGCATTTTCTGTTATGCCTCAAGGTATTAGAACGGGTGGAGTTGAAAGTCCTGTTCAATTTGTAGTTCTTGGAAATACTTATGAGCAGTTAATAGAATGGAAAAAAATAATTAAAAGTGAAGCTAGAAAAAATCCTGGATTATCTTCAGTGCAAGATGATTTTGACCTTAATAAACCACAACTAAATGTTAAAATTAATCAGAAAAAAGCTGCGGATTTAGGTGTTTCTACGGAAGATATTGGCAGAACAATAGAAACCATTTTTGGCTCCAAGATAGTTACAAAATTTACTCAAGATGGAAAAGAATATTCTATTATTCTTCAAGGCGACATTAAGGATAGACAGGAGCCGGGAAGTATAAGTAAAGTATTTGTAAGGTCAAAAAATAATGGAAAATTAATATCCGTTTCTAATTTAGTTGAGTACAGCGAGGAAGGTAAATCACCATTTTTAGCAAGATACAATAGACAAAAAGCCGTAACTATTTCTGCAAGATTAGTTGGCGACTATTCTTTGGATAAAGCGCTGAAGTTTTTAGTAGATGTCGTAGAGAAAAATACCCCTCAAGCTAAAATTGCTTATAAAGGTGAGAGTGAAGAATATAAAAAAACAAATAATGAACTTTATGTAATTTTTGCTCTAGCTTTGATAACTGCTTATTTAGCCATGTGTGCTCAATTTGAAAGTTGGAGGCATCCTCTCACAATTATGCTTACTGTGCCTCTGGCAATTCTTGGTGGTCTATTAGGGCTGCTTGTAGTTGGTTCTTCTTTAAATGTTTATAGTCAAATTGCCTTGATTATTTTAATTGGTTTAGCTGCAAAAAATGGAATTTTAATCGTAGAATTTACCAATCAATTAAGAAAAGAAGGAAAAAATTTAGAAGAAGCAATTGTTGAAGCTTCTACAATTAGGCTTAGACCAATTTTAATGACGAGTCTTTCTACTGTATTTGGAGTAATTCCTTTGATTATCGGCACTGGCCCGGGTGCCGCTAGCAGACTAACTGTCGGTATAACTATCTTTGGCGGTATGTTGTTTTCTACTTTTTTTACACTCTATGTAATTCCAACTATTTACTCCATTATTGGAAAGAATGAAAAAAACATTGATGCTGTTGAAGTTGAGTTAAACAAACAACTTAAAAAATAATATACTTATTTTTATTTAAGTTTTTTTGACATACGGTCAATTGCTTTCTATAATTACTAGCAAGGTCTTTGACTGACTTAGCGTAAATTATCGCTTTTTTATCTTTTTTATAATTTTTATAATCACCCCAACCTTTGTAATAAGCAAGGTATTGTCTGTAAGCATCGTTCTTAGATATTTTTAATATTTTTGAAGTTTTATTAATATACCACCCAATAAAATCAACAGAATCTTTAAACCTCACCCGTGTAGCATATTTATTACTAGTTTCCCGTTTGTATTGCTCCCAAGTTCCAACTACTGCTTGAGAATAACCAAAAGAACTAGATGGTCTTTTAAATGGTATTACTTTAAATAATTTTTCTCTTGGTGGTTTTGCGAGCCAATTAAAATCACTTTCTTTTTTTACAAACGCAAGCTGTAAGTGAATAGGAGCACCCCATTTTTCATAAGATGCTTTAGCATGTTTATACCAAAGGTACCTTTCCTCAAAAATAGCACA
>Ga0209502_10002953_pt1 | contig 13720 bp, 18 predicted proteins | sample ArcticOcean_MG_C_10_FD_187442 | JGI IMG/M metagenome (GOLD analysis project Ga0209502, IMG submission 187442) | Marine microbial communities from western Arctic Ocean - ArcticOcean_MG_CB11_90 (SPAdes) (version 2) | ecosystem: Environmental > Aquatic > Marine > Oceanic | place: Arctic Ocean...
CAGAGCCTATAATGACATATGTGTTTCCGATATATCTTATCGGATCAATAACACTTGCAATAGGTTCATACAGGAGGAGAATCATATGGACCACAGTACTGGCAGGTTGGTTCACGATAATGAACGTGATAGGAAACATAAAAGTATTTTTTTAATGGGAACAAGCATAATAGAGTTTTGGAAGAACAGTTATAGATCAGATAACACTGCATTCTATTTCGAGATGATCAGTTTCATATTCACAGTAGGGGCAAGTATGACATTGGCGATAACAGCCAGTGATCCTGACATGACCATAGTGTACCCAGGATTCTTCGTAGGAGCAGTCACACAATGCTATGCATCGTTCAGGAGAGGTGCGGCGTTCGTGATGATGATCACGGGATATTTTTCAATCATAAACGTCTATGGTTTTGGCGTTGCAAGTTATTGGTGGTAAAATAACATGATTCTTACAATAGGTTGCAGTAATGGAAAACATTTCGAAAAGGTCTTTAAAAATATTTTCGGTCCGAAAGAAATTAAAAATTTGTCTTTTCCTGCTTTTGGAAATGAATACATAACAGGTAGGCTCTTCGAATATGTGTATCACATGCCTAAGCCGGAATTTGTCTATTTACAATTTTCAGGATTATATAGAATAGATGTTCAGTTCGACAACGATTTTAGAGTAGACGAGTATGACTTCCAACACAAAACAGGGTTTGTAAACTGGGTGGCAAGTGGTGGATTGAGAGGCGGATGGATGAACAACGATTACCTCAAGAAGCATTTTGTAAACCGTGTGGATGTCTACACAGAGCAAAAACTAGGGCTCATCATGAACGGAGTCAAAAACATATTCACTGCATTAGAACTTTGTAAAAAACTACAGATACCACATGCATGGACCACCTATTATGATTACATTGATCCTCCAAACGAGCAGATTGAATCAAATGATGGAAAATTAGAAAAATGGCCAGATTTTATAGACATGAGTAACAAGCTAGAAGGGTCACCACTAAATTATGCCTACAAGACCGGACAGGTGCCAGAAGATGAAAACCATTTTAGTGAGAAAGTATTAAATGAATTCATAGATAAACACAAGGATAGATTCAAGATATGAGTTACATAGACGCACTATACAAAAGAGATGAAGACAAGATCTACGTTGTGGAACGTGATCCCAAGAAAGGTCGTGTGTTCGTGGAGTACGATGCACGATATGTTTTCTACTACGAGGACGCAAGGGGCAAACACAGATCAATGACCGGTGCACCATTGCAGAGAGTACAGTGTGCCACACACAAAGATTTCGTCAAGGAGCAGAGGATAAGATCCAACAAGACACTGTATGAGCAGGACATCAATCCTGTTTTCAGATGTCTTGAGGAGAACTACCTGGGCAAGGAAACTCCCAAACTGAACACCATGTTCTTTGACATAGAAGTTGACTTTGATCCTGAGAGGGGTTATTCAACAACAGACGATCCATTCATGCCTATAACTGCTATAAGTTGTTACATGAGTTGGACGGACCAACTGGTCACACTAGCAGTGCCACCAAAGACAATAAACATGCAAGAGGCCAAGATGCTGACCGAGAGATTCCCCAACACTATGTTATTCGAGAAGGAGAAGGACATGCTGGACGCATTCTTACAGTTAGTTGAAGATGCAGACATACTGTCGGGGTGGAACAGTGAAGGTTATGACATACCATACACAGTGGGTAGAATACAGAAAGTATTAAGTTCAGATGACACAAGACGTCTATGCTTCTGGGGACAGAAACCCAAGAAGAGGGTATTTGAGAAATACGGCAGGGAACAGTTAAGTTTTGATCTTGTTGGTAGGGTACACTTGGACTTGTTAGAATTATACAGGAAGTACACATACGAAGAACGTCACAGTTTCAGACTAGATGCGATAGGTGAACATGAACTGGGCGAGAGGAAAACTGTATACGAGGGGTCACTAGATGCACTTTACAAGAACGACTTCGGATTGTTCATAGAATACAACAGGCAGGACACAGCACTGCTGGCCAAACTTGAGAAGAAATTAAAGTTCATAGAACTTGCCAATGAGATAGCACACCAGAACACTGTACTACTACAGACCACAATGGGTGCAGTTGCGGTAACAGAACAGGCCATCGTGAATGAAACACACAGGCGTGGCATGATCGTCCCTGGCAGGAAGTACAAGAAGGACGGTGAGGTGAACCAACCGGCGGCGGGAGCTCACGTGGCAACACCACAAAAAGGAATACATGACTGGATAGGATCTGTTGACATTAACTCGCTGTATCCTTCTGTGATTAGGGCACTGAACATGGGACCGGAGACCATCATAGGACAGATAAGACCTGTGATAACATCAGCAGAGATAAACAGGGCCATACACGCAAAGAAATCATTCGCGGCGGCATGGGATAGTCAGTTTGGCAGTTGGGAGTATGTTGCGGTGATGAATCAAGAGAAGGGCACAGAAGTTGTAGTGGACTGGGAAGATGACACCAGTGTGAGGATGAGTGCGGCACAACTGTATGAGTTAGTTTTTGAAGGCAACAACAAATGGATGTTGAGTGCAAATGGTACAATATTCACATACGAATACGAAGCAATCATTCCAGGCTTACTAAAACGTTGGTATGAAGAAAGACAAGAGATGCAGAGAAAAATGCGTGAGTGTGGTGACAACGAAATCGAAAGAGAGTATTGGGATAAAAGACAACTGGTCAAAAAGATTAATCTAAATAGTTTATATGGTGCGATACTTAATCCAGGTTGTAGATTCTTTGACATAAGGATCGGACAGAGTGTGACACTCACAGGTAGATGTATCACAAAACACATGGCAAGTAAAGTCAATGAGATCGTGACAGGCGAGTATGATCACAAAGGCAAGAGTATTGTGTACGGAGATACAGATTCCGTTTACTTCTCAGCATACAAGACATTACAGAAAGAAATTAAGGATGGACTAATACCATGGACAAAAGATTCAGTGGTAGGCTTGTACGATAAGATATCAGATGAGGTAAACAGTTCATTCAAATCATTCATGACCAAAGCATTCCACACTCCGGCCACAAGGGGAGAAGTCATCGCGGCAGGCAGAGAACTTGTTGCATCAAAAGGCCTGTTCATCACAAAGAAAAGATATGCTGTGCTTTACTATGACAAGGAAGGCAAACGTACAGATGTAGAAGGCAAGGAAGGCAAAATGAAGGCAATGGGATTAGATTTGAAAAGATCAGACACGCCAGTGTTCGTACAAGACTTCCTGAGTGAAATACTGTACATGGTGCTTTCGGGTAATGAAGAGAAAAAGGTGCTAGACAGGATCAGCGAATTTAGGGCAGAGTTCAAGGCCATGCCAGGTTGGGAGAAAGGATCTCCCAAAAGAGCAAACAACATGACCAAGTACACAGCGGCGGAGGTGGCCAAAGGCAAAGCAAACATGCCAGGACATGTCAGGGCCAGTATGAACTGGAACAGATGCAGAGAGATGTACGGAGACAAGTATTCTATGCTGATAACAGATGGTGCGAAAGTTATAGTGTGTAAACTGAAACAGAATCCACTGGGCTACACTAGTATTGCATATCCAGTAGATGAACTGCGTATACCAGAATGGTTCAAGGAACTGCCATTCGACGGAGATGCAATGGAAACAGGTATACTGGATCAAAAACTAGACAACCTTATAGGTGTGCTGGATTGGGACGTGCAGTCAACAGAAACCAGTAACACGTTCAACAAACTTTTTGAATTCTAAATAGCATTATGTTAAGCATAGAAGAGATTAAATTACTGATAGAGAAACTAGAGAAGGCCAAGGCAACAGACTTCCAAGAGCTGATCGATACGAATCTACAGTTATTGAAAGACCTAGAGCTGGCCGTTGACGCCAACAACGACGAAGTTATCAACAGGATGGACAAGACCCCTAAATGGTTCCGGAAGGATCTCGAGCAAAAGCAAGAGAAACCTATAGTTGACCCATGGCTTTTTAAGATGATAGAGACCAAGATTTATCAGTTCGCAAGGACTAGCATATATAACAGTCTAGAGATAGGACCAGGAACAGGAATGTTTTCAAAGCATTTCAGGGCATGGCGATTAAATTATTTTTTAGATATATTACCAGAAATAAACAAGAAGATAGAGAGAAGATTTCGACCTGGAGGAAAGAAAAACTTAAAATTCTATACAACCAGAGAAACAGAGTGTTCAAACATACCCCAGGGCAGTTGTAACTTCGTATTCAGTTGGGACACCTTTGTGTTCTTCACACAAAGACATGTACAACAATACCTACATGATATAAAAAGGGTGCTGATCCCAGGAGGTTATGTGTTTATACAGTATGCTGACTGCCACTACGACGAAGACCTACGTTTTGCCAAGAGGGGTTATTGGAATTACAATACCAAAACAGCAATGGAAAAAATGATTAAAGACGAAGGTTACGAGGTTGTAGAAATGAATCAATTCCGACCTGGTGCCAATTATGCCGTATTCCGGAAGCCTGGTAAACAAAATCCATTTGTGATTAAAATATCCGAAATAACACTAGACTAAGACCTAAATATATTATACAATAAAAACATTATGATAGACATCTTAAAAGACATCGTTAAACACACGCATGGATTGGGATTTTTAGATCTTGTTAAAATCAGTGGTAGCACTGAGGCAACTGCGATTGATTCAATGGCAGAAGACAGATCTGTAATCTTGCAAGGGTCTTTTCACAAACCACAAACGGAAATGTCTGGTACGTTTGGTATGCCTCAACTGGGTAAGTTAGATATCCACTTGAAGTGTCCGGAATACAAAGACAAAGCAAAAATAACTGTACTATCCGGTGAGAGAGCCGGTGCAGTAGTTCCTACAGGAATCCATTTCGAGAATGAAAAGGGTGACTTCAAGAACGACTACAGATTTATGAATGCAGAGATAATCAACGAGAAACTTAAGACTGTAAAATTCAAGGGTGTTAAGTGGGACGTTGAGATTGAACCAACCGTGGCTAGTGTGCAAAGATTCAACTTTCAGGCAACTGCAAACACAGAACACAACTCATTTGTTGTTAGAACCGAGGATGGGAATTTAATTTTCAATTTTGGTGATGCGGCATCACATGGCGGTGAGTTTACGTTTGCAACTGACGTGAAAGGCACTCTTAACAAGGGGTGGAGTTGGCCAGTAGGTCAAGTATTACAGATATTGAAACTATCAGATTCAGCAAAGGTCACATTACACTTCTCTAACGAGGGTGCGATGCAGGTCTCTGTTGATTCAGGACTAGGCAAGTATCAATATATAATACCAGCACAGGCACAATAATGACTACGAATAACAGGCAAGAACATCTAGGTCCTAAAAGCAGAGACTTTGCAGTGTTCCTGCCTGCTATTTCCAACTTCTATAATACATTCATAAGCAAACAAAGAGTTTCGGGTGGTACACATATTCCATCTGAGAGAATACCACAAGGTTTTGAGAACGGGGTAGAGGGATTAAACTTCTTGAATCCGGAAAAAGGTATGTTTACATACCCAACAGCACTATACTCGGCAGGACATGCCTGTCTTAACATGGAACAAGTGAATGACAGAGATTCCATGGTAGTGAACAGAGATAGAGAATTCAGCACAATAGTAGGAGACTCGGGAGGATATCAGATAGGTAGAGGGGTTATTAAATTTGATTGGAAAGACTTTGAAGGTAACAAAGCAAACAAAGTAAGATCAGACATACTCAACTGGCTAGAACTAACAAGTGACTGGGCAATGACATTGGACGTACCCACATGGGCGGCAGATGATCTTAACAGTCCCAAGACAGGGTTAACAAGTTTCAAAGACACACTAGACGGTACAATATACAATAACAAATTCTTCCAGAAGAACAGACTTGGACAAACGAAACTATTAAACGTACTGCAAGGAGACGACTGGGAAACAGCACAGACATGGTACGATGCAGTAAAAGACTTTGAATTCGAAGGTTGGGCCATGGGTGGTATCAACATGTGTGACATGGAAGTTATGCTGAAACGTCTAATCATAATGAGAGATGAAAACAAATTAGACGGCAAGGATTGGATGCACGTACTTGGTACATCACAGATGGATTGGGCATGTTATCTAACAGGAGTACAAAGACAGGTTAGGAAACATATAAATCCAAACTTTACAATAAGTTTTGACAGTGCATCTGCTTTCTTATCGACTGCAAATGGACTAGTATACACATACAACTCATACACGCCAGACAGATGGTCATTTGTGATGGACAAAGCACCAGATGATAGAAATTTAAAAGGATCTAAGATACCATTCCCGTTCCAGAGCGGAATTGGTAGTAGATTGAACATGGGCGATGTGTGTTACTATGGAGATGGCGACCTAAACAAGAATGGCAAAATTGGAGCGACCAGTTGGGACAGTTTCAGTTACTGCTTGATGATGGCACATAATGTTGAGAATCAGATCAGGGCAATACAAGTTGCTAATGACTTCAATGACATAGAAGCAACAAAGTACAAACCACAAGTCAAACACTGGAGAAAAACAAAAGCATCAGACAAGACAGACGAATCAAGCATATTCGTTCCGAGGAACATACTGTATTTCAACACATTAGTGGAAGAAGTGTTCACCAGTGAGAAACCAATGGAAGTGATCAACAACGCATCAAGTTTCCTAGCAGACATAAGGGGCAACAGATGGGCCAGGGCCACAGGTGGCGGGAAAGGAACGAACAATTTTAGTTCATTGTTCGAATAATCATACATGGCAGACAATTTTTGTATTATGCCATTTGTACACAGCTTTGTTACACCAAACATCGTAAGTCCGTGCTGTGCATACACAGGCAAAATCAAATTAAATTCAAAAGAACAGTATTGGAGTTCCGATCAACTGAAAAACATACAAAAAAACATGTTGGACAATGTGCGTGATACCGGGTGTGCTATCTGTTGGAAGAAGGAAGACAGAGGATACAGCAGTCTGAGACAACACAGCAATCAGATATACAAAGATCACGTAGAAGATATCAAACAAAACAAAAAAGCAGACCATCCATTTTACATCGACCTACGACTGGGGAACCTATGCAACTTAAAATGCAGGATGTGTATCAGTGAGTGGAGCAGTCAGATCGCAGGAGAGATATTAGATAATCCAAACGAAGACTGGATAGATACTCCCACGCAAAAAGTGATAGAGCTCGACGACGACACATGGGAATTACTGGAGCAATGGCTTCCTCACGTGAGGAGGGTGTTCATGACCGGCGGAGAACCCACCATAATAAAACGTAATTTAGACTACATAAACAAAATTGTTGCCAGTGGGCGTGGCAAAGATGTTGAATTAATTTTTACCACAAACGCCACTAACATCAATCAAAAATTTACCGAGATTGGCAAAGAATTTAAAAGTGTTTCATACAATGTTTCAATTGATGCAGTAGGTACCTTGGCTAGATATATCAGATACCCCAGTGACTGGGACACCATCGAAAACAACTTGAAGAACATCAAGCATGGTGTCTCTTTCAACACGACCATACAATGGCTGAACATGACAAGATTGAATGAGATATTTGATTACATAGAGAACTGCGGGATAGCGTTTGGAGGCATATGGTTCCAGTTAGTGACTGATCCCTGTTATCTCGATCCAATATATGCCCCTAGGTTCATGAAGGAGAAGTGTGTCAGCGACATTGATAATTTCCTAAATAGACCATTCCTTCATGAGAAAAAATACAACAACATACTTTACGGGGAACTGAAACAGAGTTTGATACAAACAAAGGAATTCTTGATCAGAAACATGGACAACGTGCAACACGTTGACGAGTTTTTAAAGAGGATGGGAATACTGGACAGGTTACGAGGACAACGACTGTTTGACGTATTACCAGAATTAACACAACTAGGAGGATAACATGGTAAAAATAAGAGACAAGAAGATTAAAAAACTACAAGCACATCACACTTACCTAAATACCAAGGTAGACCAACTTACCAAGGACAGGAAGAAGGACAGGAGTTCCGAGAGCAAGACAGTGTTGATGAAATTAAAGAAAACCAAACTAGCAATAAAAGATGCAATCATAAGTGCAAAAGTGAAACTTGGTTTGACAAACTAGTCGTTCAGTAGTATAATAGTAACATGGACAGAGATTACAAAACAGGCAAGAGTGATGACGTAGGTGTATTTTCAGGTTTGGAGATAGAGCACACACCGGCACTCGGTAGACAGACGTTGTTCCTAGCCAGGAATGATCTAGTGTTTGATCAGATATTAGATCTAGCCAAACAATCACAAGCAGAGGCAGTGTACTTTGGGGCAAACAGGACATTCATGCCACACATTGTGACTCAGTTGACACAGATGATGAAACTGTTGGACATGGGCTACTGGGTGACCATAGACTATCCACATACCATACACGATGAGGTTAAGAAGAATTTTAGTTCCATATGGACACACGAGAAGTTCATACCGTTCTGTTCTGTGATATTTCCCAATTCCGAGGGCGATGACAACCTATGTATAAAAGTTGACGACACGAATTTCAATGCAACCAATCCGGGTGTTTGGACCATGAGTATGGATCACTTCAAACAGACCTCTGGTTTCACTTCTTGGGACGAATACAAACAAGACGAACCACTGGAGATAAAAAATGCCTAAGAAGAAATTGACCAAAGACCAAATAGATTACAAAGAAGGTGTTGCGGGTTTTAACCTGTGGGTAGCTCAAAATAAGAAACTTGACAAGATGGGATTACACGGAACAGATTATTATGTGAGAAGGGTTGGAGAACTAGAAGCAAAAGTAAAACAATTAGAAGCAAAACTAAAAAGGAAGGCACAATAATGGACATAGAACAATTAAGAGATCAAGCACTAACAGAGCAGGCCGGCAAGGCTTCGAAAATGGTTTGGGTGACATTCCAGAAGGAAGGCATGCACAAATACCCAGCGGCACTGACTGATCCAAAATTAGCAACAGGTGATGAGTATGACGTTTCGTTCCTGGGGCATCCGCACAGACACATGTTCCATTTCAAGATAGCGATAGAAGTATTCCATGATGACAGGGACATAGAATTCATACAGTTCAAGAGATGGATATTAAATCTATACAACCAAGGCACACTACAGAATGATTACAAGAGCTGTGAGATGATGAGTGATGACCTGTACATACAGATTGCAAAGAAATACCCAGGCAGGAACATCGAGATAGATGTTTCCGAAGATGGGGAGAACGGGTCACACGCAGTATACACGAAACAACCAGTTCCAAATCAAATAATATAACATGAAAGAGATCAACATAAGAGAATCTAGAGCAACGACAAGGATGGGATACCTGCCAATAGGCGGTGGCGGGCTCAATGCAAGTTACACCACAGTTGATGCAGTTGCGAACATATGTGCCACGGCAGGAAATCTTGGGTTGAAATACGGTAAAGATTTCATCTGGTCGCACCAAGGGTACGACAACAACGATGATGACTGTGTGACTCTGTTGGTCAAGGAAGACAAGTACGAAACTTTCTTGCACCTCGCCCTACAGAATGATCACAAAATTAAACACACAACAGACGGAAATATTAAATTAATCAAGGAGAGGAAATAAGATGAGAGTGCCATACACTAATTTCAAGACCAGAACGGGTGACGACAACGCAGTAGGTGGTTGTGCGTTTATAGGTGGCGAATGGAAAGATATAGACACAGTTGAAATATTTGACAACAAGAAGGTAGTTGTATTTGCACTGCCAGGAGCATTCACTCCCACTTGTAGTTCACAACAGGTTCCGGCATACGAGAAACTGTATGATCATATCAAAGCACAGGGCGTAGATGAGATTTATTGCCTGTCAGTAAACGATGCGTTCGTGATGAATGCTTGGTTCAACAATCAAAAGATCAAGAAAGTTAAGCCGATCGGTGACGGCGAAGGTGCATTCACACAAGGAATGGGCATGTTGGTCAACAAGCCCGGACAAGGATTTGGAATGAGATCATGGAGATACTCTATGTTGGTAGACAACGGAGAAGTTGTGAAAACATTCGTCGAAGATGGTAAGAACAATGCCAGCGAAGACAGTGACCCGTTTTTAGTATCTGATGCACAAACCATGTTGACTTACTTGAAAGGGAACAAATGATAATCAGAATGGTCTTTGAACCACACAAGAACGTAAATGTCAATCATGACAAGATGTTCGAATACTACTCGGACAACTACCTGAGCGACTTTGACACTACATGGGGTGGCTACATCACACTCAGTGCTTCGGAGATGGTACACTCTGACACTATCGCTAACCAACCATGCTACCAGAGATACGTAGAAAGTTCCAAAGGCGATCAAGCAACTCTAAATAAGATCATGGAGTACACGAAAACTAATCCCATGGCAGGATACACAACACACATATATGCAAACCCAGAAAGGGGAAATGAGGTTAAAATAATATGAAAATTTTTTATATGGGTCTAGAACCCTACGAAGGCAGATACACACTACAATTACAGGACTGGACTGAAAGAGCATACAAGAAAGCAGGGGTTGAATACATCGTTGTACCAGGCACGACAATAGATGACTCTAAAGCGATCGTAACAGGACAGGTTCTAGATGCACATGGCAGAAGTTATTTTGGCATGAGTCAGCTGATGAATCTCGTGCAGATGATGAAAGCAGGAGAGATAACGAAAGATGATGCTATATTCTTTGAGGACATGTTCCAACCGGGCATGGAATCACTACCGTACATATTAATGCAGTCACCGGAGGAGTACAGACCAAAAATTTATCTAAGATGCCTAGCACAGGCAGTAGATCCAGATGACTTCGTACACGTTTGGGGCATGGCCAAGTGGATGAGCTTGTACGAACAGATGTGTAATGAAATTCCCAATGTCAACATACTTGCAACAAACGAGGAGATGGTTGCACATATGCGTATTGCGAATTGGACAGCACCTATATACAACATATCAGGTTTGAGCTTTGGCAAGGAAGAGGTGCAAGGTAGAGTAAAACAGAAACCTTTCGCAGAGAGAAAGATGAGAGTAGTATTCGGTGCAAGATGGGATCAAGAGAAACAACCAGGGTTCTTCATGGACATGATCAATCACTGGAAACGAAATCCCAAACTACCCGAAGTGGAATTCGCAATATGTTGTGGAGGACCTTTGAGAAGCAACAACCAGGTCTACGTTGACCAAGCAAGACTGATGGAAAAAGAAGGCACACTTAAAATATATGAGAACTTGAAGAAAGATGAGTACTATGAGATACTCGCAGATTCAAGGGTGCTATTCAACTGTGCATTACAAGACTGGGTGTCTAACACAGTATCAGAAGCAGACTCACTGGGTACCAATGTGTTGTTTCCAGCATACAGATCATTCCCAGAGACATTTGCAAACGACGAGACAAGGATGTATGTTCCATGGTCAGGCAGAGACGCAATGGAGAAACTGAAGAAATTATTAATAACACCATCCCCTAGTATGGGTCAGATATCAGACTGGACCGACGGCACGATAGACAGAATGTTAGACATCATGACAGGCAAGGGAGAACAATGGAGAAGAGATGGAAGACACTACAGAACACCAGTATCAGAATCCAAATATTAACGGATCCAGCAAAGCAGTAATAGTCACAGGAGGAGCGGGATATGTGGGTTCACACATCTGCAAACTGTTGGCCAAGAACGGCTATCTGCCAGTCACAGTAGACAGGCACTTCAGAGAAGGGGCAATTTCGTTTGGTCCTAACTACAATTTAAATCTCCCACAGGAGATGGACAGGTTAGATGAGATAATCAATAGGTACAATATAACCAGTTGCATACATTTCGCAGGCAGTACGAGTGTACCCGAGAGTGTTGCCAATCCATCACTGTACTACAAGAACAACTTGATCATGACAATAGCATTGTTAGACAAACTGATCGAGTGCGGGGTGAAGACATTCGTGTATTCATCTAGTGCGGCCGCATATGGAGATCCAGGAATGCAACTGTGCATGGAGACCGATGTGCCGAATCCCATTAGTTCTTATGGTGCCAGCAAGTTGATGATCGAACAGGTGTGTCGAGATTACAAAGTCGCATATGGACTTTCCAGTGTGGGACTAAGATACTTCAACGCCGCGGGTGCAGACCCAGAAGCAGAAGTAGGAGAACTAAGGGAGAAAGAAACACACATCATACCATTGGCCATAGCGGCCGCCAAGCAAGGCAACACATTCAAGATATTTGGAGACAAGTACCCCACAGACGACGGAACGTGTGTTAGGGATTACGTACACGTGATGGACCTAGCAGACGCACACCTCAAGTCGTTGAACTATGCTTCGCAGAACACAGTGGCAGAAGTTTTCAACCTGGGATCAGGCGAACCAGCTTCCAATCGACAACTTATCGATACCGTGCAGAAATATGCAGGCTCTATGAATATAGAGATGCACGACAACAGACCTGGAGATCCTGCTTACCTCGTTGCCGACACAACCAAGGCAAAGGAAATATTAGATTGGGAACCCACACAGAGTTCAATTGACAACGTGGTGTCAACTGCTGTACAATGGTATAACAAGACACACAAGAAGGAGATACAATAATGACAGATGATAGATCAGAAGATGCAAGTTACGAAAACGAAGGTAAAAAAGATTATTCACCTATGGTGTCAATCTCATTAAAAGAATACGACAAGTTAAAAGAGAAATCCAAATATATCACAGACAGAGATTTGATTGGTTGCATAGACAAGATCGAAGAACTTGTCAGAGCATTAAGGAAACACATAGTCAGAGGAGATTTCGAATAGTGGAAGATATGTTAAAAGACAGTTGGGAGCCTAAGGGCACAACAAGTGAAGAGATAAAGAAAAAGATCAAAGCCGACAACGGCCGTTATTGGGCAGGTGACAATGTCAGCAAGTACCTAGAAGAAGGTGACAAGGAAAAACTTATCGAAGAACTTGCACCCAAGTTTGACTCAGTAATAGATTCGCTGATCATCGACAGAGAACAAGATCCTAACAGCACTAACACGGGTAGAAGACTTGCTAAAATGTACATCAATGAATTAATGGCTGGACGTTATGACCCAATGCCTAACGCAACTGCGTTTCCGCAAGAGATGGCAGAAGCATACACAGGCATATTAACAATTCGTTCAGAACTTAAGAGTGTTTGTTCTCACCACCACCAGCCAGTAAGCGGTATCGCATACATTGGAATACTTGCGGCGGAGAAACTTATTGGATTAAGCAAGTACACAAGGATTGCCCAATGGTGTGCAAGACGTGGCACACTGCAAGAAGAATTATGCAACAACATAGCAAGAGAGATCATGAAAGCGACCGGCAGTAATGATGTAGGTGTGTACATTCAAGCAACACATGGTTGTTGTGAGAACAGGGGAATCATGGCCCACAGCAGTCTAACACAGACCACCGTGCTGAAAGGTGCATTCAAGGATGACAAGGGTACCAAACAAGAGTTCTTTGACAACATCAAACTACAACAGGAGTTCGCTCCTAGGTAGTATGGCAGATGACTTCAATGTAACTTACGATATAGGAGACCTAGGGCAACTAGACTTATTTCCGGAAAAGGATATGAGAGAGAAGTACCCTGCATTGAAACAAGCATACGAACAT